>Ga0307476_10000386_pt1 | contig 35883 bp, 30 predicted proteins | sample atmos_gasesECM2C_2_FD_203314 | JGI IMG/M metagenome (GOLD analysis project Ga0307476, IMG submission 203314) | Hardwood forest soil microbial communities from Morgan-Monroe State Forest, Indiana, United States - atmos_gasesECM2C_05 | ecosystem: Environmental > Terrestrial > Soil > Temperate... | reverse complement strand
AGCTAGTACAAGGCTGCCAGAGCAGGGGACTCAAACGCCGTCCCCTGCTCCGGACCTCATCCCCGCTAAAACCAAAAATCAATCTAGAACTCACATTGCGATTGGTACAGCGAACGGGGGCACTTCAGTCGCCTCCGGGGCGCACGCCTGATTCCCTTTCTTTTCTTTCCGATTGCGATATTCTACCTGGCCCAGATCGCCTTGCTACTCAGACTCATCAGTGACGGAATCGATTATCTTTTGCAAGCCAGCTCTGCGATAGAGGACACGGAATTATGTCACATGGCGTCATTCCATGCGGCTGCCCCTATCCCTCCTTGATCTACGTGATGGGCAAGATTGGCATCGCAAATTCTTGGACGATTGTTCCTCTGAATTGTTCACTGCTCGGTCGCTCGGTCTCGGATGTTGGGCCAACTACTGCGTCGTACACCACTCACTGGGACTTTCGGACGACGCAGCGAAAATCGTATGCCTCCTGAACCTCCTGTCATTCTTAATGGTTCGGAACCTCACCTACCCGTTGAGCAGCGTTTGCTTTTTTAGAGCATCGACCATCTTCGTTCTCATGCTATTGAGAACTGAGACTTACCCCAGCTCTCGACGCTTCCGCAGAGTTATTTTCATAACCCCGCTATTACGGTTCTGCATCGAGTTGCGTACAGTCGGGATCGTCTTAATTCCAGCTTTCCAGTGGGCTACGATCGGAGGGAGCGCAGAGGCAAGGCAGATCTATCCTGGCCTGCGTCGCGGCTACGCCGCCATTGCCATCGTCTTTGACAATCATTGAATTCCGTTCTGCGTTCCGGAACCATGGTGATCTTCGACGCCTTGATTCTCCGCATCAATACCACGCGCTCACGGACTATTGCTCGGCCAACCGGCGAGACTTCGGTGATTGGTATGACCAAGAGGATCGCGCAGGGAGTAGTACGGATTTCGTGAGATACTAGACTTCTGTGTAATCCTTGTTGTGCTTCGTATTTGTAAGCCTATACCGGAACTCCCTTTAGTCTCACTGTAAGGCAATGGCACGGACCGCGGAAGCGTTATACTCGTTGCGGAAGGTGACCAATCTGTTTCTTCCTTCCGATCAGCGTGATGCAATGATGATTGAGCTTCAGACACATGCTCGCTCCGTTATCCGAAGGCTTGGACTAGTGCCGTTACTGGATAGGTTTCGCTCGGTCTGGCGGGTCGGATACGAGGATGCCTTTTCACGCTCATTGCTGGTCGAAATCCGGCCCGGTGACTGCGTATGGGACGTCGGTGCGAATGTGGGTTATTACTCGCAGAGAATCGCCTCCCTCGCCTCCCGAGTGGTCGCCTTTGAGCCCGTGCCGGAGACATTTTCCCGTTTGTCGAAACTGGCTCTTCCCAATACGACCTTCGTAAACGCAGCCTTAGGGGACGTGCGAGGAGTGCTGCCAATGGGCTTGGCTAATAATGCAAGTTCACTTGCTGTGCTCGACGGCAACATCGCGGAAGTTCAAGTTGCTCGTGGAGATGATCTTGATCTTCCGCAGCCCAATATCGTGAAGATCGATGTCGAGGGTTTTGAATATGAGGTAATCTCCGGGATGCAAACCAGGCTACACGCACCGGAGTGTAGAGCTGTATTTTGCGAGTTGCATTTCGAGGTGCTGGAAAAGCGGGGATTGCGTCAAACCCCGGCCAAGATTGTCAAGCACTTGCGATTCCTGGGTTTCACGAAGATTCGCTGGTTAGACGCATCCCACATATCTGCACACAAGTCATAGTGACCTGGACCTCGTTGTGCCAACCGAGAATTACCGGCAATTTCCCTTTCGTCCCGTTTTGGATCTTGCCTCGCAGTCAATTTCAGGCAATGTTCACACCTTCTGTTTTCCCGGCTCTATGCGAGGTTGCAGCGGCACGAGGCGGCTCGCCAGGTCTAACACGACCTCCGCCGGGGGCGATGTCGTTAGGCGGCTGAGGTTAAAACTGAAATGCTGCGGACGGTACATCGACAGCAGGACCACTCCGTCCGGATTACTTGCCAAAGCGAAGTCGAGAAGAAACGCGGCGGCGGCCTTTCGCGGCGTGTCGCGGTAGCCAGCGGAGTCCATCAAGCCGCGCTTCCCGGTCTCCTTTTCGATCATGGCCGCCAATGCGTTAAGCGAGCCGTCGTGGCCGTAGACGCTATGGGTGACGAAGCAAACGGCTCGATTCGCCAGCAGTTGCTGTTTCGCCAACGCGACGTTGGGCGCGAAGAGATTGTTGGCAAACTGAATGATGCGGAAACGCCCCGACATCGCCACAGCGGCCAGCGCGACAACGAGGTCGCCTGCCAACGAGAGGGCGCGAGCATAACCTTTGCTGATGACATCGTCCAGCGCCCGCAAGACGTCATCACGCTGCACATCCTCAACGTGTGCCTCGTGCAGCGCGAGAACGTCTACATAGTCCGTCTGCAACCGCCTCAGGCTCTCCACGGTGCTGGATTCTATGAACGGACCGGTCAATTCCATGCGTTGCGCGGGCGACCGGAAATTGGTGACATATTTACGCAATTCCGGCCATAAGACGATGGCCCTCTGAACTACCGGCTTGGCAACGCGCATGGCAAGCGACACGCGGCCCGGCACAATGCCGACCTTGGTACAGACGGCGACCTCTGAGCGCTTGCCCGAGAGAAATTTGCCAAGCAAGACCTCGGCATTGCCATCGCCATAGGATGGTGCAACGTCGAACCATGTCACACCGGCTTCATAGGCTCGGGCTAGCGCTGCCGTCCCCCGCTTACCGTCGACACGCGAACCGAGCGAGGCGCACCCGAAGCCGATCGCGGATATGCTCCGCGTGAGGGGGGCGAACTCAACATGCCGCATGTTGGTCGATCCTTCCCGTTTCGATCTCGGCAGCGGCCCTCATGTTGAGATGGTTGGCGAGGCGAATGGCAAGGGCGGTGGCGAGAAGAGTTGAATTAGCCTGTCCAGTCGTAGGGAACACACTTGAGGAAGCCACATGAAGATTGGCAATATCGTGGACCTTCAAGTCCGAATCAACCACGCTGTCTTTTGGGTCCTGCCCCATTCTAGTGGTGCCTACCTGGTGGAGGCCGTCCGATGCCTGTGCCAAGACACGGTCACGCAGTTGTTCCTCCGGATACCAGTATTCCAGCCGGCCTATGGCATTGGCGCGCAAGGCTGCATCCAGAACTTGGTGGGAGCCGATCACGCTACGCGCATCGCCTTCGCTAAAGCGGAGGTCGATTGCGACCCGCGGGAGCCCAATTCTATCAGCTTCATCGGTCAAGACGACGCGGCTGTTGGGGTTCGGCTCCTGCTCTGCATGGTAGTGTAGGGCGTATCTTCCGTTGCGATTTCGGACGAGGAAGCTGGGCTTGCGCGGGCTGGTCAAGAACCGATCGCGCATGATGTTCAGGAGGTCTAGTGCACCGGCGGGTGCGCCGCGGAGAATGTTCACGATGTGGGCGCCAAAATGGTGCGGCTTAGGACCGACATGGGCAATCCGGATCGCCTCGGAGACTAGACGCCGACCGATCGGCGGTAGAGCCAGCGCCAGAAAGACCACCGACAGCACGCTGCTGTGATGACGAGGATCATGGAATGGTGTATTGTCCGGAAAAAAAGCCGTGTTGAGCAGCCTATGTGTTCGCTGCGCCGCCTCGCTGAGCATGAAACGCCGCCGGACATACGCACCGCTCGGGTGGAGTTCGAAGTCAAGGTCCGCAATAGCGGCTGGCTCATTGAGCACGATGTTCGCAATCTTGCCAGAGATATGACCCATGTAATAGCGGCCGAGCGGGCCGCCTGTGCCTCCGAAATGGCCTGGCCAACGGCGTTGCACGGCGAGCAAGAGCCGCGTTGTCTCGACGCCGCCACCAGCGAGGATCACAGCACGCGCCTTGACCCTCGATTTGCTGTCGGGGCCTGCGACCACGACGCTCTCGACAACGCGCCCGTCCGCGCCAAGGTCGAGATCGACGACGGTGCTGTTCAGACAGAGCGTAATGCGTTCGGAGTGCTCGATCCGTTCGCCGTGAACCAACGCGAGCCGAGATTCTGTCGACCACCGCTCCAGGAATGCGGCGGTAACATCGGCACCAAGGCTGCGCAGATGCCGAGGTGGTGAACAGAACGTGTCATCGCCGCACAGCAGATATTCGGCAGCTTTGGCGTACCAGGGCTTCACGTCATCGTGGACAATGGGCCAACCGGAATGCAGCACATGGGCCCGCGCCCCAAAGTCGACATCGTCGAAAGCCACACATCGGCCGCCCCAAGTCCAAGACGTGCCGCCGAGGGCACGACACACTGCGATCTCCATCGGCGCATGGCGCTGGGGGTCGACGATTATCGCGCGGGAGGCATCGGTCAGTTCAGGGCATACTCTGTTTCGTCCAGATTCGAGCACGACGACGTCGCGGCCGAGTCGCTCGAATTCGAGAGCTAGCCCCATGCCGACGGGCCCGGAGCCGACGACGCAGAGATCGCATGTATGCTCCCGGGTTGGGAGGTGCTCAAGGATCATGACCGAAGGTCCTTTTGTGAGAGACACAGGCACGCTGGGAGTAGCCGGGACGAAATGTATACTGTTCTTACATTGAACGACAGCGTCATAGTGTCAACGCGGCAAATCCTCTGAGTGCAACTTCCGACTCGCCGTAGCAAGCCCGAGCGGTGTCTGTTTTGTAGGTCTCACTTTACATGACGTAGTCCGAAAAATGTCCGGCGCTTGGCTATTTCATCACGGGATCGTCCACGTGCATAGAACCTGCCCGCGAACTCGTTAGTCTGATCGCCAATGCGACGATTTCGTGGACATGTTTGCTCCAGCTAAAGCATTTCGCGCGCTGCTTGCCTGTTTCTGCCAACTGCGTGGAGACCGCCGCAGAAGACACCACTTCCAAAACCCTTTGCGCCAATTCATTCGGAGAAAAGCGCGGGAAGTATAACGCAGCAGATCCGCAGATTTCCCTATGCACGGCCAAATCGGAGGCTACGATCGGTAATCCGCTCGCCATCGCTTCCACTAGGGGGTGGGCAAAAGTCTCCGTGTAAGCGGGGGTCACATACACATCGCAAGCCCGATACAGATGACTGAGGGATCGATACGGAACCGACCCCAGCTGGATAACCTCGGCTCCAACATCCAATCGCCGCAGCAACGCGGCTGCCAAATCGGTACGGTAACCGTCGCTCGGACGAAACTCACACGTAAGAATCAAGCGGAGTTTACGAGGCGCGACGGCCGCTTTTAGCTCGGGCAGAGCACGTATGAGAGTCTCAAAGTTTCGGTAGTAGGTGTAGTGGCTGACAAGGAGCAGACGAAGTGAGTCTCTTGTGGCATCGAGCTTCTGTCGTACTTCTTTGGACAAAGGGGGGCTGTCTCGAAAGAAAAGATCGTGATCAAAGCCGTGGTAGATTGGAATAACGTCTATTCCCGTCCAGAGTTTCAATTCGTCGGCAAAAGACCGTGTCGGCGCAACCGTACAATCCGCCCAGCCGATCGAGCGGCGAGCAAAACTGCTCTTCAGGCGAGTATCCAGCCACATGCGGTATTCTCTGCGTGCCCGCAGGTCGCTATAAAAGGCGACGGATGTGTAGAGAGAATTCCGGGAGAGAAGAATCTGCGGCACGGGAGAGTTCCAAAGCGCAAAGTTGCCCGCGGAAATCAACACCTGCGCGCCGCTACGCCGGATGAGTTTCGGCAGCGTCGTCTGCTCGCGAATAAAACGCCGAGGCGTGCCGTAAGACTCCAGGTCCTCGACGAAGAAAATGTTCGGCAGCTCCCCAAAATCCCGGCGAAACGCGGGATTCAGCAACACCGTAGTTTCCGCATCCTCTCTCCGCGCGAGATGGGGAATCACATTGCGTAGATAAGTAAGGCCTCCACCCGCACTCGCGGCAAGGCCATTGATAAACAATCTGATCATCGGTTGGACACGGCGGCGCCAAAACCGCTGGCGGCGGACGGAAATCTCGGGAAACGGCCCCGGCATTGGGGCCGCAACAGCGCCCAAGAAACTGTGGACTCATGATTTCCGAGGTTGGAATATATAATACATGACCTATTCCCGATTGTCCCTCTACACTGGTCAGGAGACGAGCTCCTTTGCATAAGAGGGTCGCGCTAGTGACGTCCGGTTTGGGCACCGCATACGGCCGTATCGGAGTCGTCGCTGAGTCAATCAAATCTGCTCTCGAACCAAACTGCGACGTTTCCATCCGGCAGCATCCTCCGTTTTGGCGCGCTCGGTGCGGGTTGCGAGGGTGCCAATGCAAAGTTTTCTCGGTTCATTGAACCCTCCAGACTTGGCAACTTATGAGCATGTCCATCTCGCGGTGCTGCAAGGCAGCATTCCAAGCTGCGAAGGATCCCGTATGTGGTTTTTCTCCACGGAGTGGAGATATGGCAGCCCCTGGTCGGGCGCAAACGGGAAGCGCTGCTCAGGGCAAGTCTCCTCATCGCCAACTCCTCTAGCACGGTTGCCGCCACACGAGCCGTCAATCCCTGGATTCCGAGCGTGGAGGTTATGTTGCTCTGGGGGTCACGGCGACCGCGCAGCCCATCGATGCGGGTGTGTTGCCGCCGGTGTGCCTGATCGTGGGCCGAATGAGCAGCCCCGAACGCTATAAAGGACAGGACGCTGTGATGGACGCTTGGCCACGAATTCGGGCCGCGGTGCCGGAGGCAAGGCTGGTCATTGTAGGCACCGGCGATGACGAAGCGCGATAGCTACGCCGGGTCGAACAACACCTCGAAGCGATCCGGGTTTGTGGCCGCCTGAGCGATCAGGATCGAAACCGTGCCTATTGCTCCGCACGTATGTTGTTCTATCCGTCCGAGCAGGAAGGCTTCGGTCTGGCGGGGATTGAAGCGGCGTCGTTCGGCGTTCCATTCTTAGGGTTGGCTGGAACCGTTACCTGTGAATTGTTTCCGGACGGGAATGGAGTGGTGCCTCTGCTAACAGATTCCCGACTCCCTTCCAGGCTGGGAGACGCGGCTCGCAAGAGAGTTCAGAGCACATTCCTGGAAGAGCATTTCGCGGCACGCTTTTGTCAGGCCCTGAGAGGTGTGCTTCCCAATCTATTTGGATGAGCAGACCTATCCAGCAGAAAAGGAACCTTCGCCGCCATGTGAGATTTCCTAGTCCGATTTGCCTATGCCAATGGAACTTCGCTTGGTTCCCTCGAATTGCCGCTGTATCGATTCGGCTGTGGTCGAGATGGACGCCTTGAAAATTAGAAACAGCCGCAACACCTAGCTACGAGATCATGCACATCTTTATGGTTTTATAATCTGCCATGGACTTTTCTCGTTTCCTTTCTTTCAACACACCACTTGGGAAATTGATCCGTCTACCGCTGCGCGCTATTCCTAAAGACGCTACGGTTCGTGTTTTGAGAGGTCCGCTTCGCGGAGCTCATTGGACTGTCGGATCAAGCACGCATGGTTGCTGGCTCGGCACTTACGAGCGGGCTTTTCAGTCTTTCTTTTTCAGCATTGTCCCTGAGGGCGGCGTAGTGTTGGATGTTGGCGCAAATGTTGGCTTCTATTCGTTGCTCGCAGCGCGTAAGGCTGCTAAAGTGATCGCCTTCGAGCCTCTGCCTGAAAATCTTTCATACCTGCGCCGCCATATTGAACTCAACCGATTGAAGGAGTGCATCCAAGTGATCCCATCCGCAGCTTCGGATCACGATGGTACGGGCCTGTTTAGCCTCGTTCCGGGCAATCGCAGCGAGGGAAGCCTGAGCTCACACGGGACGCTGCCGGTTCGAACGGTCCGACTCGACAGCCTCGGCACGGTTCCCGATGTGATCAAAATCGACGTGGAAGGGAACGAGCATGAAGTGTTACGCGGCGCGATAAAAACAATGCGAACCTATCATCCTTTAGTGCTTGTCGCGCGCCATTCTGGCGATTCCTACTGCCAGGATCTACTCAAAGAACTAGGCTATCAGGTCTCCGAAATTGCACATGGGGAACTGCTTGCTCGGAAGCCTGCGGGACCAACTAGCAATAAGCTCCCTGGCGAATCCTTATCAGCCTAAGCACCAAACAGCTAATCTGCCAACCAATTCAATAAATTACTCGCCAGCCGTAGGATTCGTCGGCTGCTTTCATGCAGATCTGCACTAAATCTTTTCCTCCCGTTCCCCCTGCTACGTAATTCAGTTGTCCACGGTGGCCCGCGTCGCATGTGGGGCTTGAACTGGCCTGCAAACGCACGGTTGGCGTGACAATGGACTTCGGCGCGATGTCCTTTCCGTCGACTGCGCCCTGGGCAGGCGCAAAGTCGCTCGCCAGCTTGCCGCCCAGGTAGTTGGAATTGAAATTCTTAACGACTGTGGAATCGGTGATCCCGGTTATCTTGGTGAATGTCCCCGTCCCGGTAAGGGAGTCGATACTCCATTTCTGCGTTTTCCCTCTGTCACTGAAACCTTTCAGAGGGGTTCCGAATTGAAAATCAAATTCCCTCCCCCGGAAAAGTTGAATGAGTGTTTTGTTATACGGGCTATCGCTGGAGCGGAGAGGAAAGCTGCTTGGAAATGGACCTTCAAACTTGTACGAGGTGCCTGTGATTCCCTCGGCGACAAGGGCAATCTGGCTGCCCGGGGCCGATGGATTACCTACATAAAGACGGTAGCTGACGGCTTTTGGGGACGGCACCCAATTTAGTGTTTCGTAATGATCGCCATCGGAGGATGCTGGAGCTTGATAACAGTTTGAGGTGCTTGAGTTGCTGCGCGGGAATGTCTGATTTCCAAGCGAATCCACCGCCGCAATGTACCAAACGTGAGTTTGAGTTCCACGTTTGCCAGCGACCGTACAAGTCAAGCCATCCGGCGAGGCTACTCCTTCGATCTCGCTTGCGCCCTCGTACAAACAAAGGGTGTTCAGATCGCAAGAGGTGCTGCCAATCCCTCCTCCGGAATTTGCATTCCCCAGCCCGTAGGCGCCATCGTTTCGACTGTAAAAGGTTCCCCGCGCGAGAAATCTTGTGCCTGTTCCCAACAAAATCGCTTCGGCCACATTGGTCATGCCGAAAGTATCGATTGAGCTGTGTGCACTATTGTTGGCAATCGGCACGGCCTCAAAATATGCCAAATCCTGGGGAGTCAAATTGTGTAACCACCCTGATCCGCTGAGCTGTGTTGGTCCGTGCTGCCCAAGGTCGCAGAGCTTATGGCCACTCGCTCCGGAGCCGTATCCGTCGTAAAAAGTGTTCGCCAGACCAGAATAGAAACCACCGCCGTTAAACGTAATCGAGCAAGTATCGTTGACCGGAATATTGTTCCCGGAAATCTCTACAATGTGACTCATCGATCCGTTGACCAGCAGAAAGCGATCTCCACTTTCAGCCGACTCAGACAGATTGTCGATGATCCGTTCATTCGGATCCGTCCAGAAATCAAGTTGAACATCGGTGTGGTTGGAGCCGACTTCGTTGGATGCTATAAGGACACTCCCACCTTGCTGCCAGATCGCACGGTTACACAAATGGATCGAGTTGTGCTCGATCTTGAAGTTCTTGGGGTTATAAGAAGGCCCTATTATTATGGCGGCAATGCCCGAAGTGGGAGTTCCGCCGCAGTAGAAGACCGAATCCGTGATTCGCATGTCCTCGACATTATTCATTTGCTTCATCGAGAACTGCAAACCGACCCAGTTCGCATTCCCTGCTCCTCGAAAATTCGCGTTCACAGCTAGCCGGTGGAAGATTCCATCAGTCGTGTTGACGTTCCCTCCGGGACCATAGCGGTCCACGTTAACCCCGACCGCGGCCGTACCTCCCCCGTCTAGCGCAAGGTTCTCGACCACGAAACCGTCAACGTACTCCATGTCGATCATTGTGCCATCCCGAGGTCCAGACCAAGTAATGGTTGGCACATTTGTTGCGTAATAGCCGTTGATGCCGGCTCCGGAAGTCCCCCTGATTGTGAAGCCACTGAGGTTTTTGATGAGCCAGGTATTTTCCAGCTTCACGTGACAACCAGGTGGAAACGTGATTGCGCGGCCGTCGATGCTCGGATTGGCTACGAGCGAGTTCAGGGCCGCAGAACTCTCGTTCGTAAACGAGCAGTCAACTCCCGCATCACGAACATCGATTTCCATGCTGGCTGGAGCTTTGCGGTCTTCTACCGATTGGCCGTAGGCCCGGACCTTTGTCTGAGCACATAATGCCACGGGGCTGAAAGCCAGCGCCAGCATCAGGACCGCTTGCCAGCGAAATTCTGATAGGGACCCGCTGGCGAATATCGAAGAGCCTCCATCCCACTCATCATGCGTCGCCTGAATACGTAAATACGGACCATTACTCAGCATTGCTTCACGACCTCCTGGAATACACCTAGCATCTGGCTGCCTACGGACTGCCAGGAAAACTCGCTCTCCATCCAGCATTCCGCGCGCCGACCCATCTCTCCTAAGGGCATCGTGGAAATCTGGCGAATTGCCGCAGCCAAAGTCCAAGGATCGTTTTCCACCCACAGATGGCACTCATTTACCTGCAGTCCCTCCCGACGTGTGGCACTTCGTGAGCAAGTGCCTTAAGCAATCATCATTTACCATATTTGAGGGCACTAAAGCGACATCGGAATGCGCGCAGATTCTCCTTCGCGTCACCAGATACCTCTCCGAGAAAACCCAGATGCCCTAGTCCCAGCTCCGCAACATTCGACTTGAGAGAATCCGCGTAAGCTGAGGTGCCACTCCTAGCGATCGCCAAACGCCACAATTGGAGCTTTGGTTCAGGAGAGTGCAGGCCGCCAGCATTTCAATGCCCTATACGTGATGCGCAAGTTCTCTTTCGATTCAGTTTTTCCGAGGCTCCCTGAGGCAGCTCCATGGCATTGCAAACAATCACTGTGTGTACGCCAGGAAATCTCTCGCGGCTTTGTGAAGCTTCGTCCTCGGAGGTTGTGGGCAAAAATAGTTTGTCCTTTAGCACAAAACCGCGGCAAATCCCAAAGGTACTTGGGCAGCACGCGAGTCGATCCATCCCAACGCTGCAGGGAATCTCTAGGAGACCACACCAGCCGCTTGCCAAAGGTTCCGCAGTGTGACAGCGTGGGAGATGTTAGGAGGGAGTAAACGGCGGTGAGATGCACAATGTCGGCCCATTGGACGAATTCGCGAAGGACCTGCAGCAAATCGAGAAAAATGGAGTTGAGAAAGAGCTGGTGGCAATTACGAATCCGCAGACCATCGACCTGCACGTCCTCGTCGTTCGGAACTTCGAGAGTGCTGCCCAGACCGTCGATATCCGTTGTCGGGATTCGTACGCGGCAGCCAAGCGCGGCCAGCCCTCGGCACAACCGGTGCCCGGAGCGTATGGTGCCACCGTACGCCCTCGTCGGATAAAAAGAGGGCTCACATGAAGAATTCTTATATGAGAGCTATTTCCCAAGCGATCCCCGCTAAACAATCGTAGGCCTTGGGATGTTGGGATTCGATATCGGTGTCCCGGGGTTCAGTGAATTCAGGACCGGTGCCAGCCGTGCAAGCTCCTTTTTATTCGTCCGCAATTCTAAAGTGGGAACAAGGACGAGTAAAACTAACGCAATTTGCTGCGCCATGCCCGCAACATACTGAGCCATTTGAGCTTCGATGGCCAGCAGCTGTGGAACGAGTACGGCGCCCAGACAACTGAACAGAAGACTTGAGTCCGCGTGCAAAAAAATCCGCTCAAAAGATCCCAGGAGGATCCCGAGCGGTAAGATTACGAGCAGTGGTCCAAACCAGCCGAAATTAATGTAGCTCTCCGCGACGGTACCCACTGCAATTGAAACGGTGGAAAGCTGCCGGGGATCGGTTAGCCCATACGCCACTTGATACCAGCGGTTGGCGTCGTTCACGGACGGCTTGTCTGGCCAGAAAAACCTTGGAATAAATGTCACGCCCATATACGAGTACAGACTCCCGAACTGATAGGGAACCCTGCTTGGGGTGAACTCGATCACGTGGGCTGTCTGTCGGAGAAGATCGAAACGGCTCAAGGTACTGTCAGAAAGCTGCCTGATCTCTTCACTATCTTGACTGGTCAAAGCGTCATTCCAAAGCTGCCAGGAATTTTCGATCCAAAAAGCAACGCGCTCGGTTGACGTATCAGTGGATTCTCGCGCCCAGTATCGGTCGCGGAACATTGATTTTGCCGGTTGAAAGAACATAATAAGGGGTACCGCGATCACAGCCGCCATCACCGGAAACTTGTGTCTCTCATAGATGTAGATGGCGACCCAGACCAGACCGATGCTTACAACGCTCCCCAGCCAACCCGAAGAAATGCCAACAATCAGAGCCACTATCGCGTAGCCCCAGATAAGAACTTTATCGATCTGAAGCAGCCGGCTGCGTAAATAGTGGCGAATGAAAATCGCGAAGACGACCACCGGGACAATGTTCTCGAAATTCGAAACGAGCTGGCGGCCTCCCGCTCCGAAGGCCGTAATCGGAACGAGAACTTTCACCAGCGTCCCAAGTACCAAGACGACTCGCAAATAATTCAACCGGTGTGGATTGCTCGATACATCCCTTTTAGTGTTTGGCACCCAATGAAAAAAGGTGGCCAGTCTCATGCCGAACCATAGGCAAGCGACACCCAGGACCGCCAGATACAACGCATCCGTAATAGCGCTCTCGGTGAGGACTCGGCTCCCGAAAGCGCCAGTCACTGTGTGTTTCGCCCAGAAGAGCGGCACGGCATACGCCAACCAGAACATGGCTGCGAGTAAGGAGAACAAAGGAATGTTATTGCGGTCACCTCGAAGCCAATGCCGGTACGAAGTCCACGGTATCAAGCATAGAAGAAATGCCAATACGCCTTGCACCGCGTTCACGTCGTAGGAGCTTGTATAGGCAAGAAACGCAGTGAGCAAAAGGGGGACGCCGACATCCACGACAGGTGCCGGTGCGCCAGGTCTATGAAGGCTGGTCAACTGGCGCATACGGACTCCGCTGCGCCTACCGAGGCCGCAAGAGCTTGCAACACACCGTTTACAGCGGCCTGCACGGAGTAGCCGCGCAATCGATTATAGGCATTCTCTCCCATCGTTGCGATCTGCTTCGGATTCCGCGCCAGATTGACCATTGCAGCTGATAGAGCCGGAACATTGCAGTGCGGGAAAATGATTCCTGTCTCTCCGGGAAGAACCAAATCGGGGCTGCAGCCGACCCTGTCGCTCACTAGGCATGGTTGCCCGCAAGCCATCGCTTCATTCACTACCATTCCCCAAGTTTCTCCCACGGATGGCAGCACCAGGGCATCGGTGCTCGCGTAAGCCCGAACAATCTGAGACTGGTTCAGGAACCCGGTAAACGAAATGGGTGCGTCATGCGATCGGACAAAATCTTCACAAGCTCCTCGCATCGGGCCATCGCCAACCATTAACCCCGTGACTGAAGCTTCATTCTTAGAGGCTTCGTACACGGCGCGGACGAAGTCGAGGGGGCATTTCGTTCCCGTGAATTTTCCGACAAACAGAAAGACAACGCTGTCATCGCGCAAAACCCATTGCCGGCGTAACTCCGATCGATGTGTTCGGAGTCTTCGACTTTCCATAGTCATAAAATCGGCATCGACGACATGTGGCACAAAAAATATGCGGTCTGGGCGTGCTCCATAGTATGCAAAATACTCGCGCGACCATATGCCGGGTGCGAGACACGCGTCGAAGCGAGGAACAAAGCGTCGATATGCAAGCAGCTTCGTGAGCCTCATTGACCGGCTACGAGTGACGTGCAAGTGCGAATCGCCTCGAACAAACACTTTGATCCCGGATTGCCATGCTGCCCAGATAGCCTGCCAGGCGCTCTTGTAATTCCAGCCATTTACCAGGACGGCGTCGTACTGTCGTTCCCGAATAATCTTCCCGATTTCCGGCGTATCAAAACCACCAAACCTGCCATGACCGGCCGGGCGCGCAACGTTTTGCAGAAAGGAATAAGAATATCCCGATAGTAGCGGCACGTCCCAGTCAAATTCCACGCTGAAACCGGCACGAGCCTGTTCCTGTGGCGTCGCCTTATGACAGTAGTAGACATGATTTTCCAAATCGGGATGAGCCGCCATTCCGCGGAACCAAGGGGCATGATACTGGATGGGATGTGTGCTGATAACAGCAAGACGATACTTCGTCATGCGCAATTCCGATTACCTTTCATCTCAATAATCACCTTATTCTTCAGAGAACGTTCTAAAGTTCACGTGTTATGCGTTTCGCATTAACAAGATTGCACAATTACTAAGGAATCAACGGAATCACACTCGACCACGCCCTCCATATGTGCGAGATCTTCTGAATAAAACCGCATGCTGCCAAGCATCCGGGGTGAGTTTTCCGCGAGTTTGGAATCGTGCAAGGCTATGTACCCCTTTTTTCTCACCTTGGGAAACCACTCGTTCCAATCGGCCCTGGCCGCTTCGTAGGAATGATCCGCGTCTATAAACAGAAAATCGACGGGTAATACAAACGTTGGGCCAATCTCCAGGCTCAACCCCTTCAGGAGAGATAGGTTTTGAACGCCCGTGCGCCATCGGTGCAGTCGCGCGACACACTCGCTATAGCAGATACCCAGTCGTCCCCCGCAGAACGGGTCGACTGAGTAAACAGCTCCAGTTGTGTTACGTGCAAAGGCAACACTGGTCTTAGCCTCATAACAGCCAATTTCACAGATGATACGGGCGTCACGCGAATAACGCAAAAGCATTTCCAGCTCTCTATCGGTAACCTGAGAAGCTGCAGGGTCCAAACCCAGCATGAACCTAACGAAATGAAGTAGAGATTGCATGTCGAGGAAATGTGGTGCCTAAGTCACGTCAGTCCCATCAGTTGTTCGCACCAATCGTTCCCACCGCGGGCGAACAACTGCCGGGCAGTATTCTCGTTCAAAGCGTTGCCCAGCCTCCCTCCCGCAGGCGTCACGAAAATCGGGCTCGTCAAGAAAACGATTGAGAGCAGCCGCAAGCGAGAATACATTTTCTTCGGAAATGAGCCCGGTCTTCTCGTGCAAGACGATCTCTTGCAGAGCCCCGCTGCGAAAACATACGGTTGGTACGCCGTGCGCCATCGCCTCCACCACACTGCGCCCGAATGACTCATGAAATCTGCTGGGCGGGCTGGAATGAACGTAAAGATACGCAAATCGCATCAGTCTCGTCGCGTCTTCGCGAAAGCCCCAGAATTTTACTCGCCCTTCAAAGCCGCCCCCGCTAACCTCACGATCAAGTTCCAGTCGGAAATCGTCACTACATCCCCCGACCAGGTGCAGCACAACATCTTGATGCGTCGGAGCAACAAGTGTGAAGGCCTGCACTAGAAGATCAACCCCTTTATGGCGTGATACCTGACCCACGAAGAAAAGATTTCGTTTCCCAGTAAGCTGCCGGTACACTTCGAGATCTTCGGGAAGCTGCTCGTCGACTTCCAGAATATAGGGCACGATAAAGTTGCGCTTGCGCTTGATTGCTGGATATCTCGCCACGATGGTCTGCAATCCAAACTCAGTGTTATGAACAAAGTCGGTGACCAGCCGAATCCACAACGGAAACAGGCGATTGGTTGTGCCCAGATCGTGAAAATGGTGGATCACCCTTCGCCCGGTAAGCCGGCACCATATCGCTCCAAGCAGAGAACTGGACCCCGCGCTGATACTGGGAACGTAAAGCACATCTTGGCCGCGCACGCCCCTGAAAATCGCAATGTTGCATCGAACGGTGGCTGCGACCATCTGGCAAAGATGCTTAAAAGATTGAGGCCTCGCCAGCCGCTCCCAATCGGTCTCATCGGGCAGCAATTCGATAGAGAATCCTCGCCGGGTCATCTCACGAATTATCGGGGGCTGTCGTTGGAAAATACGATTACTCTGTAAGAAGCGAGGTTCTACCGCAGGCCGAAGCGCGTCGAAGAGCTCGATGACCGCCCGTTCCATCCCGTACAGGTAGGGCGTCGCCAAAGGAATAAAAACTCGAGTCGCCGTTGTCGGGCCGGCGCTGGCCGTTCCCGAGTCTGTTGAAGACTCCACTCTTGCGTTTGAGACAACAGCCATTTCTGAAATCCCTCAACGAAGAAACGCACCCGACAGCAGCGAAAGTTTAACTTCGGGTGGCACGCCCGGTTAGCTCAACCGTACGCTCAAAAACCTCGGCCAGACGAGCCGTCACAGCACGAGCGGTGAATGGTTCAAATTTCTTCCAATCTGTGGGAGGACTCCAGTCCGAGGGCGCACTCAATAAAGTCTGCAGCGCAGCCTCAATCTCCCCCACCATGCTGAGCGGAGGCCGTGTCGCGCTGAATGTCACCGCTTTTCCTGCGCGAGTTTCCTCCAGCACCTTTACCGCACGGCTCTGTTCGTGAAATAGAGCCAGCAGCGGCTTGGCTGACAAAATGTAAGGGAAAATCTTGGAGGCGGTATAATGCGGCGCCTCGGAACCAACCAAGACCAATGCATCCGAATCCAGCAAGATCTGGATGGCGTCCAGATGCTGAACTCTGCCCGGCCTCTCTTCCACGATGTCCTCCACCCCACACGCCTGAGCCACCGGCAACACTTGATATTGACCTTCGGCGTTGGGCGCATACGTCGTTCCCACGAAGTGCATGCGAAATCGCTTGTAAAGTTCCGGCGACTTTTTCCTTCCCCTCTCAACTGCTGTGAATACCGCCCGCAGCGCCGCCACCATATCAGGTCCGCCCCGACCCACATAACTCATGTGGAAGACCCCATCTCCCGGCGTGAATAGCGGGTTCGGACGCGGGTGCTGACGAACGAACTCGAAATCTCCAGGTTCGACCCCGTAGGCTATCGGAGTTGCTGTAACACGCAACCATTCGTACTTTCTAAATAGACCAGCCATGTAGGAGTCATCTACTCCGATCAGTTGATCCACCCGCTTCAGCGCGAATGGCTCCAAGAATCGACACAGCGTATACACCATGGCCCACTTAGGAGGACGCTTGGATCGAGGTATTTTCCAGTAATAGTCGGTGAGTATCGGATCATTGTAGTCGAGGATGTACGGAATTCCAAAGCGCATGTGCGCCAGCCGGCCCAGAGCAATGGGCCAGTTCGGCGGCACTGAGATGAGAATCAAGTCGATGCGTCGCTTCCGGCAAATGCGGCTCAGGGCACGCCAATGCGGCCACAGCGTCCTGAGCCCCAGATCACCAAAGCCCAGCTTGCGGGTCCACTTAATCGGCAAGGCGTTTGTACGGATCACTTCCAGCGAGGGATCCAGCAGCTTCTCGTTTTCTGGATCAACACTCCACTCGTAATTCTCGGGATACGTAGTCAGGACGATCGGATTCCAGCCGAACTCACGAAGATGCTGAGCGAAAAAACGTGCGCGCAACGCTGGAGGATAGCTACTCGGTGTGAAGTCCGGTGCTATGATCAGCAGAGTTCGGCTGGCGGAGGCTTGTGGTGTTCCCACGGCAGCCGCGGGGCTCGCCTGGGTGACCGGCTGACTCGGGGTTGTCACGTCTACGAAATTCTCCTCTTCCTAACTTGCGTCGCAGCCGCACCTGATTCTTCGTTGGTTAATGGCTCGGCTAAAACGTGGATCTCATGGTCGACACCGATCGGCCGGAAGGTGTATCCGCGCTCACGAAGCCAACTTTGCATCATTGCAGGACTCGCATGTAACTCCGCCAGCGCGAGCGGATGCAAGCTCAAAAACAGCACCGGACGATGTCGGAGCAACGTGTCTTCGGCGCCCTTCAAGACTTCGAATTCCCAACCCTCGACATCAATCTTGATGATCGCTGGGATAAGCCGCAGTTCTGCAACCTCGGAGTCCAATGTGCGTACTTCGACCATCTTGCTCTCACTGCCCGCTGTTGCTACAAGACTGCTGTCCCCATTCATCTCGCCTTCCCGAAAATACAGGCGGGCTTCCGCTGCCCCTGCCCCACAACAGATTGGGCGAACAATGGCGCGCTCTTCTGCATCGTTCCATGCCAAATGACGAATCAGGAACTCTCGAGTCAGTTCTGCTGGTTCATACGCTACGACTCGACCGCCTGGAGCCGATCTCCGGAGTGCCAGAATTGAGTAGGTCCCAATGTGTGCGCCCACATCGTAAACAACGTCTCCAGGCCTGATGGCTTTTGCAAACGAATCGTACGAATCGCTCTCAATCGACTCCCACCCTATCCCCGTAAACCGCGGGCTGAGCCGGATCGGACAATCGGCAATCCGAATCTCGACACCCTTGCCACCACAAAGTTTCTCAAGCGCCCGCGAATATAGTGGTCGTACCGAGTCCCACACGCCTTCGAGCGAGCGTAGTCCGGGCGCATGCCGCACTCGCTGAGCCATCGACCTGAGATGAGAAGCCAGCATCAGCACTCCAGCCCGCGATTTACGCTGTCCAGCAATGTCCTCGCTTGGCGCTCGTACGCAAACCGCTGGTTTGCTTCGGAGGCGATCGCCTGTTTCGAAGCTTTCAGCCGGACTGGGTCATTGAGCCACGAATTCAAAATGTCCGCGAGCGACGATGACTCTCCAGAAGAATACAAGCATCCTCCTTGCCGAAAGGCAGTGAGGATCTCACGTTGTCCAGCAGTATCGCTGGCGGCGACTAGGAGCCCACATTGCAAGTACTGGAAAACTTTATTGGCTATCGTCAAAGCTTTATTTCCGCAGGATGGTGGTTCTGGAGCAAGTCCAATGTCACACTTAGCGACGACGCAAGACAACTGCTCCGGAGGAACGGTCGGTTCGATGTGAACCCGCGAGCGAAGTGCTGGCGCAACCTGAGAGTCGATCCAAGAACGCATGTCGAAGGAGGCATTGGCTCGCAATTCCAAGGTCCAATCACCTTTTAGTAGAGGCAAAGCTGCAAACACATCCTGAAGGCCGCGATCCCTGCCGAGCGTCTGCGAAAACCACATCAATCGAACGGGAGAAGCTGTCGCCCCCACAGATCCACATCCCGCAAAATAAGGGACACTATTGTAGACTACCTTCGGTTTCGGGCATTGGTAGCGGACTGTAAGCGCATCCGCCATGGCGTGCGACATCGTGGTCGCGTGCACAGATCGATTTAGTATGTCTTGTTCCAGGGCGCGCAAAAATCGCGCACGCGAAGTATTCGTTTCTGCCTTAGACTCCGAGTACCAATCTTCGATATCCACTCCCACCCGAAAACCACGTTTGTGCAACTTTGCACCAACCCACATCGCGACTTCCAGATGAGTAATTGTCAGATCTGCTTTCTGCTTGATCGCGGAGGTCAGCACTCGATCCACAGCATACCCGAGTGCGTACGGATCGCGAACGTTCCCCGCAAGCAATGTCCGTCCCACGCGCGCTCTGCCCCGATGCCATAACGAATGAGAGCGCAAGTCGGCAGCCGCTTGGTATATCCATGAACGCGTGCTTAGCATCTCCTTATCGATTTCCGCTTGCATGGGGTCAAAGCACACTCCTATCACCGTGACCTCGTGACCTCCGCCCGCGAGCGCATCAGCCTCCCGCCAAACACGCGGATTCGTGCTTACATGTCCGCTTGTAACAATGGATATTCTTGCCACTGGGATTCAACACCACCGTTTGGAAGACAGAAGCGGAGATGAATGGCGCACGAAAATGACGTCCGCTTGCCAGAGAGCGCCGTCATATGGCCTGCGCATGAAGCCGCAAATGTCGTACACCTGGAACCCCTGCTTCCCCAAATATTCGGCCGACTCATGAAATAACGGGGCTCCTTCATGCAGTTGCAACAGATTCACCTCCATCAGAACCGCCTCCACTGATTCCAGAGTGCGCGTTCCTCCACGCAGCACCTCAATTTCATATCCCTGCACGTCGAGCTTAATAAAATTGGGGCGCGCGAAAGGCCCACTCTCGGTGATCGCGTCCAAAGTAGTCATCGGCATGTGGGTGGTCGGTGGACGTCTATTTTCCGCCTCCATGAGCACGGAACTAGCGGTGTCCGATTCGCAGAAACCGACGCTCGCTTCGCCTCTTGCCCCCACCAGCGCGACGCGAACTTCTACATTCCGCAACTCTGATTTGACCCTGGAAAGGTCAGCCGTTTTCGAGGCCTGCGGCTCGATCATCAATACTTGAGCATCCGGAAAAGTCCGTTTGAAAGAGCGCGTCCACTCTCCCACGTACGCCCCCACATCGATGGCCACAGCCGGATTGAAACCCAGTCGTTTCATCCGTCGTAGTGAACTCTCAGTCTCGGGTACCTGAAAGAGTTCGCCCTTGATATAGCGTTTCCATTTTTCAGGAAACAACGGCGAGATTACCCGTTTCGTCATGTCCACCAGATAGGACATACAGTCTTGCCAGCCTCATTTCCTAGCTGGTTGCGACCAGTTCCCGGTACAACCGTTCATAGCAGTCCACGATGACACGATCACTGAATTTATCCTCTGCGATCCGTCGGCACTCGCGGCGATCGATTTCCGTGATGCGGCCAACCGCCGTCACCATTTCATCGACCGAGTCACAAACGAAGCCATTGGCGCCCTCTTGAACAATCTCCGGCAAAGATCCTCGCCGCAGTCCGATCACCGGAGTTCCACAAGCCAACGCTTCGGCCATGACAATACCAAACGGCTCCTCCCACAACAGCGGCATGAGCATGCCAGCCGATCTTCCCAGTAGCTGGTTCTTCGCAGCATCATGCACCGCACCAACGTACTCTACAGTCTTGCCATCGACATGAGGTTGGATTTGTTCCGCGAAATACCGCTGGTGATGCTCTGCCAGGGGAACATTCCCGGCAATGATCAACCGCCTTCCACTTTTTTTAGCAACCTCAATCGCCAAGTGAACACCCTTGATCTCCTCCACTCGCCCCAAATAGATCAAGGGCGCGTCCGGCTCAACTCGCCCAGTGCACTCATAAGTTTCCAGCGGTACGCCATTGTAAACGACGTGGAAATGGCTGTCGGATTGCCAAAGGCGGATCAAATGCGCCGCGCAAGCCGTAAAGCTTAAAGTCCCATGCGAAAGCAAACTCCCGAGCCGCACGCTGCGCGGCGACACTCCACGTTGGTAGCTCATGATTTTGGGAATGCGAAGTGGCAGCAACGGCGTCAAGTAGGCCAGGCGTGCGAAGCTGTGCACCACATCGAAGTGGCCGCGCTGAATCGCTCTCGAAACGTGCCACATGTTGGCCACTGTATCGATCTTGTTCTGGCTCCTTGACCCCGGGTATGGTAAAAGCCGGCATACCACTTGTGACTCCGGGTTGGCAAACAGTGTGATGTCATGACCACGCTGCACGAGCCCGCGTACCAGCATGTCCACGATCCGCTCAATCCCCCCATACAGAAGGGGCGGAACCGGAATCTCGGGGTCGACTGTAATAGCGACGCGGAGACGCGGGACCGGCGCTTCGTTCGCATGCTCGCGCTGGCTTTGCTGGGTTGCGATTGCCACCTGTAAATCCACTTCCGTCACCGATCCATCTTCCTAGTCCACAAACTCGAAGGCGGAGGGAGAGACTTCTTCACGGGAATGATTTCCCGAACCTTTTCTCGATGCGTTTGCCACATGTAACAGGACGGCCAAAGAATTTCAAAATTGCGATTGCCCAGCAGCAGCGCATGCACCAGATATTGTTCCGCCCAACCGCAATGCTCGCCCAGAACGGACTCCTGCGGATATTCGAATGGAAGGAAGATATCGTGCGCGTGGATCAAGACACCCGGTCGCAGCCGGGGCAACACCTGCAGGTACAGGTACACGACATCCCCGCCCGTCATGATCAAATGGCTGGAATCGATAAACAACACATCCCCTGGCTTCAACCTATCCGAAAGTTCCGACGGTGGCAGTTCTTCCACAGGACTCTGAATAAACTCGCTCGCGCATTCCAGAATATCCACCCGCGGACACGGGTCGACACAGATCAGTTTGGTCCGAAGACGACCATCTCGAATCGCACGCGCAGTCAACCGGCTCGAATATCCACTGCCGATCTCAATTACTTGCGGCGGCGCAAACTGTCGTAAGATCCCGTAAAGGATGTCTGCATCCACCGATTCGAACCAGCCGTTGTTCCGGAAGAATTCTTCGTTTCCCGGATCTGCGACTGGGAGAGCACTCAACTCTCGATGGTAAGGTGCGCAGACGCTTTTCAAGAACTCGAGGTGCTTTTCCGGCGATTGCGCGAACCCCTCCGAGAACACCGGCTCCTTCCAGTGTCCCCGTACAACCAGCCTTTCTAGCCGCCTCTCCTCCATCCGCTTGGACCTGGTCGTACTGATCTGCAGTCCCGCAGTATTCAACATTGCGTTCAGACCATTCTTGATCTGAGTAGTGACTGCCGGATTGCGAACTGCTTGTTTCATATTCCCGTAGTCGCCTTGTGACCTAAACGCCCGCTTACGATAGAGTTGAGCGTTCGCAAGAATCCGGCGCGCTGCTGACCGATGTCGTGATTCTTCGAGAAAACAGCCAATGAACGCTTACTCAAGGTCTGGCGATGACTAGGGTTAGCCGCGATTCTCACTATCGCTCGGGCCAACAGTTCCGGATCTTGCTCGCTCACGATCTCCCCGAAACCTTCCCGCCTCGCATACGCAACTAGACTGGAGTAGTTCGGCGCAAATACCACAATCGGCGTTCCAGAAGCTAAGTAGTCGGCGGTCTTGGAAGGGAACGCTGCCTCGACAGTATGTCTCTCCTTCGCAAGAAACGAGAAGGGCAGAAATAAAATGTCAGCATTTCGCAAGACCTGTAGCAACTCAGACTGCCCGACCCACGGGTGAATGAAGATGTCTGGATGATCCCAGCCCCAAGCCCGCTTTTGCTCATCCTTCACTGCCGTATACAGGTGGAGCTTCACATCTTGAATTCCATACTCCCTAAGTCTGCCGCTAGTAATGAGATCAGTCAGTGATTTCAGACTGTCCTCGACTGCGCTCGTCACCGATCCCGCGTACACAATCGACAACTCGCCACCCCTCCGCCGAACCGAATTGAGCGCCGGACGCTCAGTCGACGGCCACTGCAATTCCGAGTCAACTCCAAATTGCGACCGCATCGTCTCCTGCATACCCGGGCTGACACAATAAACATGCGCCGCATTCCTCAATATTGCTCGCACCAGCATCCGAGCCGCAATATTCATCTGACTAACATAATCATCATGAACAACGACAATATAGGGGACGCGGCGCAATCGTGCTGCCAAGGCCGCGGCGAAATAGAACTGACCATGGAGAATGGTTAATACGGCGACTATTTGACGCCGCCGAATCGTCCTCCACACGTCAGCGGTTATGAGTGGAACGCGTAACCAGTTCAGTGCCGTACGAATGTGCCCGAGCCCAAACCGGCCATGGCCCTCGCTTAATTGAACCGTAATTTCGTCGCACGCCAGCCGCCCATCGTGCGGGGAAACTCGGGAAAATCTGGTGCTGGTCAGTACGGTCATTGCGTCCATCGGATATTCAACAAGCAGTCTGCTCATCAGGATCGGCCCGCCCGCTAGATTAGAGGGTGGCCAATCGCAGACGTAAAGCAAAGGCACCGCCGCAGCAGCCATTTGACCTTGCTCGCGAGAAGTCTGCATAGCACCCGTCTCCACGGGGATCCCTGGTCCATCGTTACGACGATGCGACTTTTAAAAGTGCAAACTGATTTAAGATCTCATCGAGAGACACCTGAATGTTCCATGTCGGATAATCAGCCTGGAAGCGCCGCAGGTCGCTGATATAGCAAATGTGGTCACCTATGCGGTTTTGTTCAATGTACTGAGTCTTGAGCTCGCGGCCAAAGATCTCCGTCATCCGCGAAATGGCCTCAAGGATCGAAACCGAATTCTCGCGCCCTCCGCCCAAGTTGTAGACGGCTCCACAACGTGGGTTCTGATAGAAAGCATGGAAAGCCGAACAGACGTCCTGAGAGTGGATATTGTCTCGGACCTGCTTGCCCTTGTACCCGAAAATGCGATAAGTCCTACCCTCTCGAAAACAACGCGCCATGTAGGCGAGGAATCCGTGCAACTCAGCTCCCGAGTGGTTTGGGCCAGTCAGACACCCCCCACGAAAGCACACAGTGGGCATGTTGAAATATCTACCATATTCTTGAACCAGGAGATCTGCTGCCGCCTTAGAGACCCCGAACAGACTGTGCAAGGTCTGATCAATACGGCAGCTTTCGTCGATCCCATGTTTATCTTCGACCCGGGCATAATCCCAACGTGTCTCCATTTCCGCCAGAGGTAAATCGTTTACGGCATCGCCATAAACCTTGTTTGTGCTCATGAAGATGAAAGGAGCGTCAGCACAAGAGTTTCGCGCCGCTTCTAGCAAGTTGAGAGTACCTCGGGCGTTAATTTCGAAATCATCAAACGGATGGTCTTTCGCCAAATCGTGGGATGGTTGAGCGGCACAATGCACGATCAAATCGGGCCGGGAAACCCTTACCAAACCGTGAATTGCGACGTTGTCACGAACATCGACATCGTGGTGCTCAAAATTGTGGCACAACTTTCGCAGTCTTCGGAAATTCCAGGATGTGTCTCCATCGACACCAAAGAACTGAAGCCGCATATTGTTGTCAACGCCATGCACACGCCAGCCCAAGCGGTCGAAGAATGCGGCGCATTCGGAACCGACAAGCCCAGAGGAACCGCTCACTAGAATTGATTTCATCGTAGACTTCTCCCAATAAACCAGTTCACTGCGTCTCAGCGACCGAACAAAGCATCACACTGCAGAAGCTCGCCATCCGTTCCGCGAAAGCCCTCTTGTAGAGAAAGCAAGCGGAAGCCACGGGCTGAAAGGAGATCATAAACCTCCGCGAGAACACATGAACCTTCGTAGAGCGGGGTAAATGAGACTTCCGTGAGAACGAAGCGCACACGTGGTAACGTTTGCTCCGCGCCGTGGAGCACCAGGAGTTCCGCACCTTGCACATCTATCTTTAGTAAGTCTACATTTTCGGCCAATTGAGCTTCAATCATGATCGTATCCAGTGTCGTTACGCGGCAATTAATTCTCTCCCGAATGCTGAGGTCCAGGACTGTGCTCACGTTGGGGAGGTCCCGCCGCACAGGCAGAATTGAAGAGCTGTAGTCCCATTCGAGAACTTCCATCTCGCATGTCGTTTCCTGATCCGAGAGTGCGCACTGATGCACGGAGAACTGCGGACCTGGGAAGCGCCGCGTCAGTTCCAAGCATCTCGCAGGCTGAGGTTCGACCAAGATTCCCCGTCGCACCCCGTAATGCGCATCCACAGATCTAGCCACACTTCCGACTGACGCGCCAACGTCAACATAACTGACAGGTCCTGAAGCTCGAAGAAATCGCACAAGGCCCGGATCAACCCCGTCGCGACTAAAAGGAATCCCGTAGTGTCGAAGCACACGTTCCTTGATTGCGAGCGAGAGATGTCGACAAATCGTATTCATCGGTTCAATGTTTCCTCGCAGCCTCTTCCCCGACTCTCGGATTGGATACTTGCTCGACGTGAACGGGAACCTCGAAGGCCCCATATCCCCAAGTCGATTCCATGACTCGCGAGTACCCGGGGAGTGGCATCGGATGCAGCTCGAACACCAGTCCCTTATCAGTCGAATCAATTATCTCAACCATCGGAATCGCCAACTGCACCGACACGCGGTACATTCCGCGCGCCATGGGGGGTAGTTCGAGCCCGCAGTGCAACTGTTCAACATCGTCACAAAGATCGAAAGCATCATCAGGATTAAGCAATCCGATCGAGGCGAAGCCGATCGAAACGCCCAGGGCATCAAAAAGTTTGAATTCGACGCTGCATCGTTTGCCATTCGCCCACTGATAATGACTTGAAGATCCATCAACGTATGCTGACGGCATTCGAGATGGGTCAATTCAAGCCGAGTCACTGTCGGAGTTCCATCAGGTCGCGCGGGTCGTTCCAGACAAGTGCTTTCACCCGAACCTTCCAAATAGAGAGCGGCGGCCTCGTTGGTGCTGCCCATGAGCTGTAGATTTTCAGCCTGAGGTAGTATTGTCGTTGAACAGAGCGCCTGCACCACGTACGTGTTGTGGCTCACAAACAGAGCGGTACGACCGCCTTTACTTATGTCCCGCATCTTTCCAAGACACTTTCTCAGGAACTGAGCATCGCTAACCGCGAGCACCTCGTCCACCAATTGGATTTCCGTCGCCGTCCAGCCCGAAGAACAGCATCCGCACGTTGTTATCGGTCCCGTGGACACGCCAACCAGTCTGGTCAAAAAGCAACACACTCCGAGCCGATCAGGCCCGATGCACCAGTGACAAAACAGATTTCATGATCGCCTTCCCGGTCCTCACTCGCCCGAGCAGATAGCCCTGCGAGAGTTCGACCATCCGGCGGCCTCTAACCGCGATCGGTGAAGATCGGGTATGGCCAAAACGAGTATGTCACCGTGTCGCAAGCCGTTCCGCTGTGCTACAGATACGATTTGCCCGTTCCGAATTGTATGAGCGGTGTATCCATATCTCGCACTCAGTTCTGCCAACTCCCAGGGAAAATATCCAGCCATGGCGCTTGTCTCGTAGTTGACCTCCATGAACCATATTGGTGGAATTCCCTTCTGACGGCTCAGAACTCTATGTGCTCCGAGAAGCACGCTTCGCTCAGCTCCTTCCACGTCGCATTTGATAACGGCTGGAGGCCCTTTGAACGTATCGGCGATCGAATCCAAGGTATCGGAAACTACCTCCTCTTCTTCGAACGATAAATCGCCTAGCGGATACAAGGATGCATGCATAAGGTCCAAACCCTTGAATTTTCTCAGACGCACCGTCCCCGTATCACTTGAGAGCGCCAGGCGTCTTGCTTCACATCGGTCTTGGCAGTGATTGGCGCGGATTCCTTGGATAAGCAAATCGAAATTCCGTTGAAGCGGCTCGATAGCATAAGCCATTCCCAGATCTGGGCGAGCGATTAATAAATTTAATGTATGCCAACCGACATTCGCTCCGATATCGACAAACACGTCATCGGGATTTACAACTTTGCGCAAGGCTAAGGTTACTTCCTTTTCGAACCCGTCCTGAAGGTATATGAAACGGTGGACTGGCTCGGAAAAATCAAGGGCCAGATTGACGGTGCCGAAGTTACACATGTGTACACCGGGCCCTTTTGTAGCCAATGAAAGTTGCCGCAAAATATATCGCGTTCGGGAGATTGATTTCTTGACAAGCTTAAGAGTCATCGTTCGGCCCGCACTACGGATGGTTTGTGAGTGAATGCGCGAGCCCGCAAACCAATCTGTCCGTACCACGAGTCAATTTTCCGACCTCCATAAACCTGACTCTCGACTACTTCGAAGCGGCTCCTGTGCGGAACAAGCTCGATCTTATAATGGCCCATGTCCTTCATGTAGACCTCTAATTCGTAACTTCCAGGCAGAAGTGGGAACTCCGAAATGCGGAACCCCATTTCGATCTGATCTCCCGCCCTCAGGGGCGAGATCGTCTGAAAGTCTCTAAAATCCAGTGCGGTGACGCGCAGATTCTCCATAGTGAGCACACCGGCGTACATACCGGGGTCCACGATATCGGTCTTCGCAGTCGCCCTGACACGAATCTCAACGTCGTCAAAGGTCTTAATCACTGCCCCTTCGGAAGAAGTAATCAGGATCTCTTCCACAATGTAGCTCTCTGTTTCAGTGTGCTCGGGAATTGCAGAACCCTGATTCAATTGGGAGAGATAATGATCGACAACATCATTAATTTCTCCCCGTGCCACCACCCCCCCGCGATCCAAGAGGATACCTTTCTGACAGACTGCACGCATCGCTGACATATTATGGCTTACAAACAGTATCGTCCTACCTCCGGTGCTGATTTGCCGAAACTTCTCAAAGCATTTCTTCTGAAATTCGGCATCGCCGACCGCTAACACTTCGTCGACCAACAGAATCTCTGTCTCCATATGCACCGCAACGGCAAATGCCAGCCGTACGTACATTCCACTGGAGTAGCGCTTCACGGGCGTATCGATGAATTTCTCCACCTCGGCAAAGGCTACGATTTCGTCGAACTTGCGCTCGATCTCCGCTTTCTTCATGCCAAGGATCGCCCCGTTCAGGAAAATGTTGTCGCGTCCTGTCAGCTCCGGATGAAAGCCCGTCCCTACCTCCAGGAGCGATCCTACTCGGCCCCAGACATCGGCGCGACCGCGCGTTGGCTCCGTTATGCGGGAAAGAACTTTGAGCAGCGTGCTCTTACCCGCCCCATTGCGGCCAACGATGCCGACTACTTCTCCGCGGTTGATCTCAAACGAAACGTCTTTCAACGCCCAGAAGGTGGGTTTCTTGTTGCCATTCGTCGAACCCTGCGAACTCGTAAACAGGCGCCGGAAAGGCGAAGCAAACGCCTCCGTAATCACATCGCGGAGGGCCTTGTACGCTTCCCGTTCCCCGATCCGGTATTGTTTCCCCAGCCCCTCGCAGCGAATGGCTACATCCGTCATTGGAGTTGGTCAAACCACATCCGCAAAAGTTTTTTCCATGCGCCGGTAGTAGTACAGTCCGGCTACCAGCACGGTGGCCACGACCGCCATCGACATCCACAGAATCGCGCCCGGCATCGGGGTCTTGCCCAGCAGCGCCCACCGGAATCCTTCGATCACGCCCGCCATAGGATTGAGGCCGTAAAACAGTCTCCACCGCGCCGGAACCAAGGTCGCGGAGTAAGCCACCGGCGACGCAATCAACCAAAACTGCACGATGAAAGTCAGGGTGTAGCGTACGTCGCGGTACTGCACGTTCAACGCAGAGAGCCACAGGCCTACCGCCAGTGCAGTCAAGATCGTAAAAATCACAAAAAAAGGCAGGGTCAAGATAGCCCAGGTGGGCTCAACCCGATACCAGACCATCATGCCGATGATCAGGAGAAATGCGATCGCAAAATCAACCAGCCCCGCAAGAATGCTTGCGAGTGGAACAATCAGGCGTGGGAAATAAACCTTCGTGATGAGGCGCTCGTTCGCAACAACACTGTTGCTCGATTCCGTCAGAGCGTACGCGAACAATTGCCACGGCAGAAGCGCAGCGTAGCTGAACAACGGATACGGAATCCCATCCGACGGAACCTTTGCCAAGCGTCCAAAGAACAGTGTGAAAAGCAGCATGGTAAACAACGGCTGGATCACCGCCCACGCAGCGCCCAGAGCCGTCTGCTTGTAACGGACTTTGACATCGCGCCATGCTAGAAAAATCAGCAGCTCCCGATATTGCCAGAGATCTTTCAGCCCAACCGACACCCAGCCCTTCTTCGGCTCGATCCTGATGTGAGGCACCTCAATCTGCTCCGATGAGCGCGTCAGCACCGCTCGCGCGGGAGGTGCTCCTGTGGACGCCATTTCAGACATGGAAGGATTCTCCGACGTTAACTCTGCAACGTGGGCTCTTGAGAGGGCGAAATTGCACTGCGTTGCCAAATCTGCAACTGCATGATAGGAAACAGTTCACTGAGCTTCTTAGACGAAAATATATCGGCGTTGCTCTGAAGTGTCAAAGGTTCTGTCAGATTTGAACACCGTCTGCCCGGGCTTGGCTGATGAGCGTAACGAGGCTTGGCTCAACTTGTGGCGTGAAATTGGCCGAGAAGATGGTAGAATTCGCCTATTCTTAGACAACATTGGTCCGCTGAGGCGCGAAAATGCCGCTAGCAGGATTCCTAGGGTTCAATTAATGGACTTGCAGTCAAAGCGCAACGGTTCCGGGGATTCAGAAGCGTTAGAACCGATACAATCCCCGGTCTTTGAAAGAAGTCAGCACGTTCCTTACGCGTCTCTTACCGAAGGCCAAAGCCCTCTACTCCACTACTGGCGGATTCTGAAGAAGCGACGATGGACAATCCTTGCAACATTCAGCATCATTCTTGCCCTCACCATAATTACCACTCTAAGGACGACTCCGCTGTATCAGGCAACATCGAAAGTAGCGATCTTTCCAGAAACTCCGAATGTTTTGGGATTCAAGAGCCTCGAGGAAAGCTCCACCGATTTCCAATATGACGTAGCCTTAGAAACCCAAGCCGCGATTCTTCGTAGCGATGCTCTGGCAATGAGGGTAATTGAGTCCATGCGTCTCGATCAAAATCCAAAGTTTGCCACTCCTTCCGGCCCACAAGTGGAGGACTCCCTTCGAGTTTCAAGCATGCAACCTGATCCGGCGATAGTCGCGGCCCTCCTGGGCAGATTTCGTAACGGACTCAGCGTCCAATTGATACCCAATTCCCGGCTCGTACAGATCAGCTATACCCACTCAGACCCTCGACTAGCCACGGAAATAGTGAATGCACTGGTGAGAACGTTCACCGAAGAAAACTTCAAAACGAAATATGAGGCTGTCACCCAAACCTCAGATTGGCTTTCGACGGAACTGGCGGATCTTCAGATGAAAGTCCAAACGTCCGAAGAGAAACTTGTCCGCTATCAGAAAGACCACAGCATTCTGGGAGTGGATGAGAAGCAAAACATTGTAACGGCAAAACTGGACGAACTGAACAGGGAGCTCACCGCGGCGGAAACGGATCGCATTCAGAAGGAATCTAATTACAAACTCGCTGCGGGAGGAGATCCCTCTGCATTCACGAGACCCTCCCGTGAAGGCGCAAGCGGCATGCTTGACAAGTTGCGTGAAAAGGAAGCTGATCTCAATGCCCAGCGCGCACAGCTCACAACTCAATTCGGCACTGGGTATCCCAAAGTGGCTGAACTCAGCAATCAGATCAAACAGGTACATACCGAGATTGCCGCCGAAGAAACCAGATTGCAAGAGCAGATCCGAGACGAATATTTAGCCGCAGCGCAACGGGAGAATCTGTTGAGGACCGCGTTCGATGAGCAGAAGCAGGAGGCTAACAAACTCAACGAAAGCGCGATCGAATACACAGTGCTTAAGCGCGATGCGGAAACAAACCGGCAGCTCTATCAGGATCTTCTTCAACGACTCAAGGAAGCGGGGGTTAGCGCTGGCCTGAGATCGAGCAATATTCGCGTCGTAGATGTTGCACGAACTCCGACAAGTCCAATCAAGCCCAATGTGCCCCGGAACATCGAGCTCGGCATCCTGCTGGGCTTGGCCTGCGGCCTTGGTCTCGCATTTGTGCTGGAGAGTTTGGACACCACAATTCGGACTGTCGAGGAGATCAGTACGATTTCAACCCTGCCAGCGCTGGGGATGATACCGCAATTCGCGACGAACAGTTCCTTGCGGAAGCGGTTGACAGCGGTGTCAATCGAGACGACCGAGAAATCTGACCTTCACTCCCTTATTACATATGCCCGGCCAAGGTCAGAAGCTGCCGAAGCATACCGGTCGCTTCGCACTTCGATTCTTCTCTCCTCGTATGGTGCTCCACCCAAAGTGATAATCGTCACGAGTGCCCTGCCGCAAGAGGGGAAAACCACGATCAGCGCGAATTCAGCTCTTGTGTTGGCTCAGCGTGGAGGCCGCGTGTTACTGATCGATGCGGACCTTCGTCGTCCCGGGATCGACAGGCTCTTTGACCTTCGGTCTCGCGGTGGCCTCAGCACGCTCATCAGCGGCGGCGACAAGGTCGAAGATGTGATCGTTCCGTTTCCGGATGTGCCCAACTTGTGGATCTTGCCAGCTGGCCCAATTCCACCGCAGCCTGCGGAGTTGCTCGGCTCGACAGTAATGAAGGACCACATCGCGCGCTGGCGGACTGAATTCGACCACGTCATCATTGACACCCCTCCCTGCCTATCTGTGACCGACGCAGTGGTTTTGTCTCCAGAGGCGGACCGAATCATCTTGGTCGCCCGAGCGGGGAAAACTACAAAGATCGCCCTCCGGCGCGCTTCTGAGTTGCTGTTGCAGGTCAATGCCAGGGTGATGGGGATTGTCCTGAATGCTCTCAATATGCAGTCCGCCGAAGGTTACTACTACTACGGAGGTCGATACTCCCATTATTACGAAGAGGAGTCGACGGAAGATAAGCCAACGGTCAAAGTGTCCTGACGTGATTTCCTGATTTTGCACGATCCGAGTCGTGGCTCAAAACCAAACCGGTAGAGATTCTGATGCGTGTCGAATTGCGTTCCCCGTTTCGGAGGTTTGGTTTTGGAGGGGCCTGCCTGATTGTCATCGGATCGTACCTCCTATTCGCTGGGCGGGCGTTCGTCGCAGCGCATCTGGCAGCAAAACCTGACCTGCCGAATATCCAAAGAGCGATGCGGCTAGAGCCGTCAGACTCGGACTATCCCGCACTTCTCGGCGGATTTCTTGCTCTATCCGGTGGAAGTCTAGATGAGGGTATTTCAGATTTTCAAACAGCTGTGCATCTGAATCCTTACCAGGCACGCTATTGGCTGGATTTAGCTGGTGTGTACCAGGTAGCAGGACGCATCGACGAGCAGGCACACAGCGTCGAACAGGCAGTGAAGGCGGACCCTACAACACCACATGTTGCTTGGGTGGCAGCTAACTTGTTCTTGGTTCAGGGGAATCTCGGTAAAGCACTTCCCTATTTCCGCACCGTCCTCGCAAATGATCCGGATGCGGTTGACGCTGCTCTTCGACTCTGCTGGCGGGCGAGCGGAGATGCGAATCAGATTTTTGATAAGGCCCTGCCACGACGAAGCGATATCTACCTCCGATTCCTGAATCTGCTTGTTTCCAAACAGGAAGTTGTGCCCGCAAAAAATGCTTGGGACCATTTGATCGGATTGCAGCAAACGTTTCCGCCCAAGCTCACATTTCCTTATTTTCGGCTTCTGATCGCGAAGCAAGAAATCACTGCCGCGAAGACGGCCTGGGAGCAGCTAGGCCGAATTGACCAAGAGATGCAGCCGTACCTACCTTCTCGCGAAAACCTGATTGTAAACGGGGGATTTGAAGAACCCTTGCTGAACGGCGGATTTGACTGGTGGTACGAGTCGAATCCTCATGCTGCTTTGGCCCTCGACGCGGATCAGTTTTACGGCGGAACACGATCTCTTTCCGTGACCTTCGACGGGCGAAACGCACCGGAGGCAGGAATCGTTCAGTTCATTCCAGTGAAACCTGACACCGATTACGAATTTAGCGCTGAATCCAGGACCCAGGACATCGACAGTGCCAGCGGTCCGCGCTTTGCGGTCACGGACGCCTACACCAACGCTTCTTACGTCCTCACCGATGATTTGCTCGGGACCAATCCTTGGCATAAGCAACAAGCACGATTTCATACCGGCTCTGCCACAAATCTTCTTTTCCTTAAAGTTATACGCGAGCCTGCGGCGCCCCTGATCCGGGGCAAACTGTGGATCGATGATGTCAGGCTGGTGGAGACAAGCGATCGAGGAGCGGGACGCTGAAGATCTCGTCACATTTGATTGTCGATACGAGCGATTCCATTAGCCTAGAGCTGCGGCGTCGTTCCGAGCCTCGGAATCAGCAATGGGGGTTCGTCTTCGGTCTATGCTCCCTTTTATTCTTCGCGGTGTTGGCGTTCGGTGCTGTCCAGGAATGGTCCACGTTTGCGTTTGAGGCCGCCGCCGCGGTCCTTTTTCTCGTTTGGGCAGGAAAGCAGGTGGTTTCTGGCCAGCTAACGTTGTCGCAAAACCCCCTATACCTGCCTGCCTTGTTTTTTTTCGCGCTCCTCATCGCGCAGGTCATACTGCATAGCTCTGCCTACGGTTACGTCACCAAATATGAAGTACTTCAGTACGTCGCGTACGGAATTCTTCTGCTCATTGCCGCAGAATGCGTCCAGGACGAGGATGCTCGGAAGATCTTTGCTCTGACACTAATTGCATTCGGTGTGGTTTACGCCTTTTTTTCGTTAGCACAGGAATTGACTTCGAAGGGCAAGTTTTTTTGGTTCTACGTTCCACGATTCGGAGGATCAATTTACGGAAGCTATGTCAACCGCAATCACTATGCGGGCCTGATGGAGATGCTAGTGCCGTTTCCGATCGTCGTCAGTATGGGCCATCTGCTGAAAGGCGGACAGCGGGCCATGGTTGCTTTCTGCGCCGTACTGATGGCCAGCACAATCTTTCTTTCCGGCTCACGCGGCGGAATGCTTTCATTTGTCCTCGAAATTACGGCGTTTGCTGCCATGACTCTCCTGCAAAGGAGAAATTCTCGTGTCGCACTCGGCATGGTCGCATTGTGCGTGTTGGTTCTTGCTTTCTTAGTTTTTCTTGGCAAAGGCCAAGTCCTGGGCCGGCTTGGCAATCTAAGCCCGGATCTGCGTTGGAATATCACCAAAGACTGCTTGAAAATGTTTTCCCACCGGCCGGTCTTGGGATGGGGCCTGGGAACTTTTCCGACGGTTTACCCCAGTTACCGCAGCTTCTATACAAATCTGTTTGTCAATGAAGCGCATAACGATTACGCACAGTTGCTGGTGGAGACCGGCCTGCTGGGCTTCGGGCTCATGTTGTGTTTTCTCGTGCGGCTGTACCGATCCGTATCACCGACCTCGCGGCGATGGGAATTCAAATGGGATGGGGCAGTCTCGCTCGCCGCTTTGCTTGGGTGTACGGGACTTCTGCTGCACAGTTTCGTGGATTTCAATTTGCAGATTCCGGCGAATGCCGCCATCTTCTACGTGCTGTGCGGATTGGCTGCCTCGCCATTGGCTACGCTGTCTAAAGCTCGATCTCGGACGCGCGCGTAATGCACAACGCGCGGGCGCCGCCGTTATAATCAATGCTGCTTCAAGTGAAGGTGAGTCGCCACGGTCGTTAATCCAACGTACGAGTCCTGTGGGAACGGAACCCGTCGAGTTAGAGGGCAGGAGGGAAAATGTCGAGGAAACGCCTCACCGTCGGTGCTGTGATGGCAGTTTGTACCTTCGCTGGACAGGGCGCTGCGCAAAAGAATGAAATCTCAGGGCTTCTTGGGCGTACCTTTATCAGCGATCAACGCATCCAAGGCGCCCCTTCGTATGATCCGTACCTGCGCTTCGGCGACGGGTTCACCTTCGAAGCAGGTTATGCGCGGCAAATTTTCGACGCAGGCGTGGCGTCTATCTCGCTGGAAGTCCCATTCGCCGGTAACCTGGACCAAGATCTGCACGCCGCAGGGAATGCAATCCCCGAAGACTACTCGTCCTATTTCCTGACCCCCGCAGCACGGGTGAACCTGCTCCCCCTCACCGCGGTTTCTCCCTGGGTCAGTTTTGGTGGAGGGTTCGGTCACTTCAGTACAAGCTCCAAGCTCGAATTTGGGGGATCAAATCCGGGCAAAACCGGGACTACGACGGGCGTATTCCAAGGGGGGGTTGGACTTGACGTGAAGTTCTATAAGAATTTCAGTCTGCGCGGCGAGGTTCGGGACTTCTGGTCGGGCTTGCCCCAACTGAATGTGAACGTCGGAAAGGGCCACCAACGCAATCTATTCGCCGGATTCGGCGTCGTCTGGCGCTTCTGAACTCGGATAAGGTTTTTCAGCCAATTCCGTACTCTTGCCCAGAAGTCTTGGGGAACATGACCATTTAGGGTGGAGTCTAAATGAGAACATCCAGGTTACCGAGCTTCCGCTGCAAGGTGTAAATGTGCACCCGTTGAAATTCAAAGTACATAGAGGAGCAGTCAACCGTTTGCCCTTGGAACCTTCCTTTCTGTAGGCAGCTACCTCCTACGGATTGATTGCAGTTCTTCATCGTTGATGCGGATCAACACCGGTGAAGATGAGATGCCGCCTGCGCTCACGGTGAGTTGATAGGTACCGGGCGTGACCGCGGGGTTCAGGTTGAATTTGAGGCTTTCCTGCCCAACATTGCCCACGCCGGTTGAGGTCCAGTCCGTCGAGCGGCAATAGAAAACTAACCCGCTAGAATTCTGAAGTCGCACAATGGGAAAGTTCTCATTGCTTTCAACGTCGTCACCATAGGCCGACGAGTCGGATGGTCCGTTCAATTGTTTGCCGGTCAGAGTGAACACGCCGCCCTCGCCGGCCTCAACCTTTTCAATGACGGGCAA
>Ga0307476_10000385_pt1 | contig 36126 bp, 31 predicted proteins | sample atmos_gasesECM2C_2_FD_203314 | JGI IMG/M metagenome (GOLD analysis project Ga0307476, IMG submission 203314) | Hardwood forest soil microbial communities from Morgan-Monroe State Forest, Indiana, United States - atmos_gasesECM2C_05 | ecosystem: Environmental > Terrestrial > Soil > Temperate... | reverse complement strand
GACTGATCGTATTCCGGCGCGACCACCCAGACGTCGTCGGACAGCAGGCGCGCGATCTTCTCGCACACATCGAGCCCTTCCGCGTGGATGCCGTCGTCATTGGTGACAAGGATACGCATTACTTCTCGATCTTTTTCATGCCGCCCATATAGCCCTGCAGCGCATCGGGCACCGCGATCGAACCGTCGGCCTGCTGATAAGTCTCCATCACTGCGATCAGCGCGCGGCCGACGGCGACGCCGGAGCCGTTGAGCGTGTGTACATGGCGCACGGCGCGGCCCTCCTTGGTGCGATACCGTGCATTCATGCGCCGCGCCTGGAATTCGCCGCAGATCGAGCACGATGAAATTTCGCGGTACATATTTTGGCCGGGGAGCCAGACTTCGATGTCGTAGGTCTTTTGCGACGCGAAGCCCATGTCGCCAGTGCTCAAAATCATCACGCGATAATGCAGATCGAGCCTTCTCAAGACCTCTTCGGCGCAAGCGAGCATGCGCTCGTGTTCGTCCTTGCTCTGCTCCGGTGTGGTGATGGAAACCAGTTCGACCTTGGTGAACTGATGCTGCCGGATCATGCCGCGGGTGTCCTTGCCGGCGGCGCCAGCCTCGGCGCGGAAGCACGGCGTGCATGCGGTGTAGCGCAGCGGCAATTGGGCTTCGTCGAGGATTGATTCGCGGACGAGGTTGGTCAGCGGCACTTCGGCTGTAGGGATAAGCCAATAGTGGTCTTGCCTCTCAACTAAAAATTTCATCAAGTCGCGCGTGTACGGCCCTAGTGCGGCGGCTTCCGCACTCTTTATTCTGTCTTCCAACTCATCTTCGGTAAGAAGGCAAATTGCTTGAAATTGGTCGAAAGCAAATTTTGGCAATTGCGCCGTACCAAACATCGCCTCATTGCGAACCAGAATTGGCGGCGAGACCTCAGTGTAGTTATGCGGTTCGCTGGTATGCACATCGAGCATGAACTGTCCGAGTGCGCGTTCGAGTCGCGCCAAGCCTTTTTTCAGAACCACAAAGCGCGCGCCAGAAAGCTTGGCGGCGGCCTCGAAATCCATCTGGCCGAGCGCTTCGCCGAGATCGAAATGCTGTTTCGGCGCAAACGCGTAATCGCGCTTTGCGCCATAGCGATGATGTTCGACGTTGTCTTTTTCGTCCTTGCCATCGGGCACTTCATCGAGCGGCAGGTTGGGAATTTCCGCCAGCGCGTCGTCGAGCGCCTTGGAGGCCTTCTTTTCCTCCGCCTCCATCGCCGGAATCGATTCCTTCAGCGCGGCGACCTCACTCAACAATCCCTTGGCTTTTACCTCATCCTTGTTCTTCTTCGCCTCACCGATTTCCTTCGATGCCGCGTTGCGGCGGGCCTGCGAGGTTTCGAGCGCGAGGATTTTCATCCGGCGTTGCTCGTCGAGCGCGATCAGCCGCTGCGCTTGCGGCGGAAGCCCGCGCCGCGCGAGTCCGCGATCGAAAGCATCGGGATTGTCGCGAATGAAGCGGATGTCGTGCATGCATGAATTCCGTCATCCTGAGGTGCGCGCCAAAGGCGCGCCTCGAAGGATACGGCCGAGGCGTTCGGGCCGTCGCCCTTCGAGGCTCGCTACGCTCGCACCTCAGGGTGACGGACCTAACGGCCGATGGATTGCCGGGTCAAGCCCAGCAACGACTAAATGGCTTCATTCCGCCGGCTTGGCCGCTGCCGCAGCCGCGGCGCGCTCGGCGGCGGCGCGCTTTTCGACCATCTTCACCGACCAGACCGAGCCCTCGTAGAGGGCGAGCAGCGGCAGCGCAAGCGACATCTGGCTCAAGATGTCGGGCGGCGTCAAAACCGCGGCGATGACGAAGGCAATGACGATGAAATAGCGGCGCTTGGCCTTGAGCTGGTCGGAGGTGATGATGCCGACGCGGCCGAGCAGCGTCAGAATCACCGGCAGCTGGAAGGCGACGCCAAAGGCCAGCATCAGCTTCATCATCAGCGATAGATAGTCTTCGACCTTGGGCAACAGCTCGATGGTGGCCTGCCCCGGCCCGCCCATCTGCTGCATGCTGAGCGAAAACCGCGCCAGCATCGGCCAGACCACGAAATAGACCACCATCGATCCCATCACGAAAAAGATCGGCGTGGCGATCAGGTACGGCAGGAAGGCCTGCTTCTCGTTGCGATAAAGGCCGGGCGCCACGAACATGTAGATTTGCGTGGCGATCACCGGAAACGCAATGAAGGTGCCGCCGAACGCGGCGATCTTGAGCTGCACGACGAAATATTCGAGCAGGCCCGTATAGATGAATTTCGAATTCTCAGGACCAGCGACCCAGACGTAAGGCCAGGTGAGAATGTTGTAGATCTGCTTGGCGAAGAAGAAGCAGCAGATCGTCGCGATGATGAATGCGGCCGCGGCCTTGATCAGCCGCGAGCGCAGCTCGATCAGGTGGTCCATCAACGGCGCCTTGGTGGCCTCGATCTCCTTCTCTTCGTCTTCGTGGCTCATGCCGGACGTTCCGTGCTGTCCGGTGGTGCGGTCTCCGCGGCGGGCTCGGTCTTCGCCGCCGCTTCGGCGCCGGCGGGCTCGAGGTCGCTGCGTTCCACCGCCGCGACGGGGGCGGCTATTTCAGCGACGGGCGCGGCATCGCTCACGACCATGCCGCCGTCGAGCGGCGGCTCTGTTTTCGGCTCGGGCTTGGCTTCGAGCGAGCGCTCGATATCCTTGCCGGTGGCTTCGAGGTCAGAGCGCACGTCCTTGAGCGGATCGAAATTCTTGACGTCTTGCGCCAAGTCGTCGACCTGCTTCTTCAGGTCGGCCATCTCGGCTTCGCGCATCGCTTCCTGGAACTGGTTCTGGAAGTCGGCCGCCATGCCGCGGACCTTGCGCGTGTATTGGCCGAGCGTGCGCAACACGCCGGGAAGCTCCTTCGGCCCGATCACGATCAGCGCCACGACGCCGATCAGCAGGAATTCGCTCCAACTAATGTCGAACATGAAAACTCTCCGGACGCCTCGACCGCCCGCTGCCGCAGCTCGCCTGGCGGGCCGCGGCGATCGGCGCGAGGGCGCGGCGAGCGCTTAGACCTTGCTCTCGGACTCGGCGCGCCGCTTCATGTCGGCGGCGGCCTGATGATCGATGGTCTTGATCGGCGCGTCAGACTTGGGCGCTTCAACGGTCTCGTCTTCGGTCATGCCCTTCTTGAAGGCTTTGATGCCTTTGGCGACGTCGCCCATCAGGTCGGAAATCTTGCCGCGGCCGCCGAAGACCAGCAGCAGCACGGCGCCGACGACCAACCAATGCCAGATGCTCAATGAGCCCATGAAAACCTCCGTCCGCAACGGCACCGCCACCTTGGGCCCGCGGCAACATGTCGATTTCGCCAGAACCTAGGCGCCAAGGCCGGCAAAAACAAGCATTGCCGGAATGCCGAACGGCCGCAGGGCTAACGCGGCTGCGATTTAACCCGGAGATGGCCGTGTTCCGATCACATGACCGGCGCGCGAGCGGCTTTATTCCTCGCTGCGGCCGGCGGGCGGCGCCAGACCGAGGTCGAGATCGCCCGGTTCGAGCGGGTCTTCGTCGTCCCGCAAGGCCGGATCGTCCGACGGCACCGGAACGCTGAAGCCCGCGGGCAGCGACGGCTCGATCAGGCCGGCGCCCTTGAGCTCGTCGAGGCCGGGCAGGTCGTTGAGCGCCTCCAGCCCGAAATGGGACAGAAACGCCTCATTGGTGCCGTAGGTCACCGGCCGGCCCGGCGCCTTGCGCCGGCCGCGCAGCCTAATCCAGCCGGTCTCCAGCAACACGTCGAGCGTTCCCTTCGACGTGGTCACGCCGCGGACTTCCTCGATCTCGGCGCGCGTCACCGGCTGGTGATAGGCGACGATGGCCAGGGTCTCGATGGCGGCGCGCGACAGCTTTCGCGTCACCGTCGCTTCGTGGGTCAATAGCCACGCCAGGTCGCTGGCGGTGCGCAGCGTCCATTTGCCGGCGACGCGGACCAGGTTGACGCCGCACGGCTCGTATTCTTTCTGCAATTGCGTCAGCAGCGCGCGCACGTCGACGCCGGGCGGCAAGCGCTTGGCCAAAACTTTTTCGTCGAGCGGACCCTCGGCGGCGAACAGCAAGGCTTCGAGAATGCGCAGCTCCTCCGCGCGCTCGGCTGGTTTGCCCTTGTCTCCGACGATCACACGCATCTCCGCCACATTCCCCATCGCGCCGGTCTCCTCTTACCCATTCCCCGTTTCGGCGGCCACGCCGCCGTCTTCCGTCCTCTGCCGCTTGCGCACGTAAAGCGGCGCAAAAGCCGCGTGCTGGTTCAGCTCGAGATGGCCTTCGCGCACCAGTTCCAGGGTCGCCGCAAAGCTCGATGCCAGAACCGTCGCTTTCATCGACGGCTCCACCAGATATTCGGCCAAATATTGGTCGAGCGGGCTCCACTCCATGGAGAGGCCGATCAGCCGCTCCAGCGCCTCGCGCGCTTCGGCGAGCGACCACACCGTGCGCTTGGGCATGCGCACGAAGGACCGCGCCTGGGTCTGCCGCCGCCCGGCATAGGCGGTAAGCAGGTCATAGAGCGTCGCCGACCATTGCGGATGTTTGATCTCGGCGATCGGCTCGGGCGCGCCGCGCTGAAAAACTTCGCGGCCGAGCTGCGGCCGGTTGAGCAACTGCTCGGCGACATTGCGGATGGCTTCGAGCCGGCGCAGCCGCTGCGCCAGCGCGTTCGCCATGTCTTCGGCGCTGAGCCCATCGGGAGCATGCTGCTCCGGCAAAAGCAGGCGCGATTTCAGATAGGCCAGCCACGCCGCCATCACCAGATAATCGGCGGCAAGCTCCAGGCGCAGCTTTCGCGCCGCTTCGATGAAAGCGAGATACTGGTCGGCCAGCGCCAGGATCGAGATTTTGGCCAGATCGACTTTCTGCTGGCGCGCCAGCGTGAGCAGAAGATCGAGCGGGCCCTCAAAACCCTCGACGTCGACGACCAGCGCCGGCTCATCGGTGGCGCGCTCCGGCAGTTCGCCCTCGAACTGAAAATCGTCGGCGTTCATGCGACCCCCTCGGCGGGCGGCCAAGTGCCTTTCATGAGACGGGAGAACTCGACCCGGCCCGCGGCAATATCGAAGGGCGCCGGCGGGCGCTTACTCGCGAGCGCGGCCGCAGCCCGGCGCGCCGCGTCGCCGGCGAGCATGGGCACCGCCGTGGCAACCGCGCGCATCTCGGCGAGCTCGCCGTTGCAATGCAGGATCATGTCGCAGCCGGCCCCGACCGCCGCGGCAGTGCGCTCCGACAGCGAGCCCGACAAGGCGCCCATGGAGATGTCGTCGCTCATTAAAAGGCCCCGAAAGCCTATCGAATCACGAATCACGCCGCCCACTATAGCCGCCGATAAGGTGGCCGGCGCCACGGCGTCGATGGCGCTGAACACAACATGTGCGGTCATGCCGAGCGGCAGGCCAGCCAGCGGCCGGAAAGCGGCAAAATCGGTCGCTTCCAGCGTCGCCCGATCCACGGTGACCACCGGCAGCCGTTTATGGCTGTCCGCCGTGGCGCGACCATGGCCGGGGATATGCTTGAGCACCGGCAGCACGCCGCCATCGGCCAGACCCGCGGCAATCGCGCCGGCGATTGCCGCCACCTTGCCGGGTTCCGTGCCGTAGGCGCGGTCGCCGATCACCGCATCGGACCCGGGAACGGGCACATCGGCGATGGGCAGGCAATCGACATCGATGCCGACGCCGGCAAGATCGCTCGCGATCAGGCGGGCGCCGAGCCGCGCCGCGGCAAGGCCGCCTTCACGATCCCGGTCGTAGAGCGCGCCGTAAGCGGCGCCAGGCGGATAGCTCGGCCAATGCGGCGGGCCAAGGCGCTGCACCCGCCCGCCCTCCTGGTCGATGAGGACCGGGGCATCGCGGCCGACAAGCGTTCGGAATTCGCCGATCAGCCGACGCAACGGGTCGGGACCGGCGATATTCCGAGTGAAAACAATGAGACCCCAGGGCTGCGCGTCGCGGAGGAACTGCCGTTCCTCATCGGTCAGCGCTGGCCCTGCAACGCCGGTGATGAAGGCGCGCATTGGCGCGGATTAGCCCGCGCCGAATGGGAGGGTCAAGCGCGGGGCGGCTAATTCTTCTGGACGATGCAACTGCCGCCCGCGGCCTTCAAATTGCTGCACATGGCCGCGGCCGCCTCCGAGGAGGCGAAGGGGCCGACCAGGGCCCGGTAGAAGGTGCCTTTGTCCCCGAGATCGGCGCGATGGATGATCGGCTGATGGCTGCCGAGCTGGCCGGGGAATTTGGCCTGTAGCGCTTTGAACTCGGTCTGGGCTTCGGCCTCACTACGTTGCGAGGTGACCTGCACCGTATAGCCGCCTGCCGCCGGCGGCGCGGCGTGTGCGGCGGCGACCGGAGGAGCGCTGGGCGCTTCCGTCCGCGCCACGTGGGAACGCGGCGGCGGCTCTGCAGCCGGTGCTGCGCCCTGGGCGAGGGGCACGATGGCAAGCGGCGCGTTGCCACTGGCCTTGGGGGCCGTTGCCCTGGCTGGCGCTTCGGTTGGTTTGGCCCGCGCAGCAGGCGCAGGCGTAATGGGCGTCGGCGCAGGGGCCGCTGCATTAGGGTTGCCCATCTGGTCCGCCCGGATGGTGACGGTGTGAATCTTCTTGGGCTCAGGCGATCCCGCCGTCGCTGTCGGTGACGGTTGAGCCGGCGCGGCAACCCTTGGCGGCGCCGACGGCGATGCCGGAACTGCGGGCAGCGCCTGAGCAACGGCCGCGGGCGGCCCGGCCGGTGCAGCGCTGGGCGCCGCCGGCACCGGAATAGTCGAGACGACGCGCGGCGGCGCGTTTGGCGGCTGGATCGCGACCGGCTGTTCCTCGCGCGACACCAGCTTTTCGGGGGCGCCTGACGTCGCCGCGCCAGCTGGGTTCGACGCCGCGGCTTGGGCATCGCTGCGGTTGGGCACGATCTTGTTCGGCGTGTCGTTCGCCTTGATCACCGGCGGCAGCGACGGCGCCAGGATTGCGCCGCCGAACATCGCGCGATAGGCAAAAGCGCCGCCGGCTCCGATCATGACCAAGCCCAACATGGCCAAAACGACGACAAGGCCGCTGCGCCGAGGCGTGGCTGTGGCTTCATCGTCATAGTCTTCGGCATCGTCAGACTGACGATCTGCCCGGTCGTCCCACTGGTCTTCGCCTTCGTATTCGTCGTCATAGGATTGCGGCGCCAGGGCCGGCTGCCGGCCGGCGGCCAGCGGCGGGTCCTCGTCGCGATAGCGCGTGTCGTACCCACTCTCGTCATCGTGGGGATCGTCGTAGGGTTCGGCCGGCTCGGAATATTGGCCGGCGATCGGTGGCGCGCGCTCGTCGTCGCGGTCATACCGGCGATAGGCGCGATCGGCCGGATATGGCTCCGGAAGTCGCGGCTGAACGTAGTTTTCTTCCGTGTATTGATCCGGATGCTGCTCGGCATATTGCTCAGGCGCGTCCGGCTCGGCGTAGCTGTCATCGGCCGCCCAATCCCGCTCCGCCGTTGCCGGCAGCGGCTCGTCCAGCGTCTCCACGACGTTGCGCCTTGGGTCGTATCCTGGGTCGTTTCTTGGGTCGTTTCTTGGGCCTTGTCTTGGGTCGCGATCGAATTGATTAGCCCGGTCGCCCTGGCCGATAATGCGCGCCAGCTCGGCGAGCGGATCGCGCGCGGCGGCGCTCGTCGGATCGACGTCCTCGCGCCCGAGCGAGTCGCGACTGCGGAAATGACGAAAATTGCTGTCGGCCATCGTTTTCGCCTCGGTCCAGGCGGTTTACGCGATACTGGGCTGATTTACCGTCGTCCGCACCCGTTCGGTCCCGAACGGCGCCTCTCGGACAGCACATCTCAAGCGGCACACTGCGACTTACCGCATCTCGTTTGGCGCCTCGACCCCGAGCAGCGCCAGCCCCGACGAGAGAACGGTCACGACGCCTTGTACGAGCACGAGACGCGCCACAGTTATTTGTCGTTCATTTTGGATAATGAAACGTAAATGTGGCTTTGTATTGCCAAGCGTATAGAGCGCATGAAATTCGCTGGCCAAGTCAAAGAGATAAAAGGCAATTCGGTGCGGTTCGTGGGCCGCCGCCGCGGCCTCCACGACCCTCGGGTAAAGCGCAATTTGCCGCATCAAGGCGAGTTCCGCCGGGTCTGAAAGCCGCTCAAGCTCGGCGACTTCAACCAAGCTCGCAACATCATCCGGCAGGTCGGGAAACGCCGCCCGGGCGTTGCGGAAGATCGATTGGCCGCGGGCATGGCCGTATTGGACATAGAATACCGGATTGTCGCGTGACTGCTCGATCACCTTGGCGAGGTCGAAATCGAGCACGGCGTCGTTCTTGCGAAACAGCATCATGAAGCGCACGGCGTCGCGGCCGACTTCGTCGACCACTTCGCGCAGCGTCACGAACTCCCCTGCCCGCTTTGACATCGTGACCGGCACGCCCGCCCGCAACAGTTTGACGAGCTGAATGACCTTGACGTCGAGCTCAGCTTTGCGATCGCTCAGCGCGGCCACCGCCGCCTGCATGCGCTTGATGTAACCGGCATGGTCGGCGCCCCACACGTCGATCAGCGAGCGGAAACCGCGCTCGAGCTTGGAACGGTGATAGGCGATGTCGGACGCAAAATAGGTGTAGGAGCCGTCGGACTTCTTCAGCGGCCGGTCGACGTCGTCGCCGAATGCGGTGGAGCGGAACAAGGTCTGCTCGCGATCTTCCCAGTCCTCGACCGGCGCACCCTTGGGCGGCGGCAAGCGGCCGTCGTAGACATAGCCACGCGCGCGCAGCCATTCGATCGTTTCAGCGACCTTATCGACTGAGCCTTCTGTGAGGGATTTCTCCGAAAAGAATTCCTCGTGATTGATGTCGAGCGCGGCGAGGTCGGCGCGCACCGTCGCCATCATCATTTCGATCGCCTTTGCGCGCACGACGGGCAACCATTCGGTCTCGGGCTGCTTTGTCAGCGCGTCTTTGTATTGCGCGGCGAGCGCGGCGCCGACCGGCTTGAGATAATCGCCGGGATAAAGTCCCTCCGGGATGGCGCCGATGTCCTCGCCAAGCGCCTCGCGATAGCGCAGATAGGCCGAGCGCGCGAGCACGTCGACTTGGGCACCAGCGTCGTTGACGTAATACTCCCGCGTCACCTTGAAACCAGCGCAGGCGAGCAGGTTCGCCAAGGCATCGCCGAACACAGCGCCGCGGCCGTGGCCGACGTGCATCGGCCCCGTCGGATTGGCCGAAACATATTCGACGTTCACCGCAACGCCGCCGCCGATATCGCTCGCGCCGTATTGCGCGGCCAATTGCACCGCGCCGCGTAGCGCAGCGATCCAGGCGGCGGGCTTGAGCGTGAGATTGATGAAGCCTGGGCCGGCGACGTCGACCTTGGCGACCAGCGCATCGCCGCGAAGCTTTTCGGCGATTGCCTCGGCAAGCTCGCGCGGGTTTTTGCCGGCGTCCTTGGCCAGCACCATCGCGGCATTGGTGGCGATGTCGCCGTGCGACGGGTCGCGCGGCGGCTCGACGGTCACGCGCGATTGATCGACGCTGCCGCTGAGGACGTCGGCGGTCGCCATTCGGACGCGACCAAGAACGTCGGCAAAAATGTTCTTTGTGGCCATGTTGCAAAGCGCCTTAGCGCGCCGCGCGCCTAACGCAATTCAGGCGTCGTGTCAAAAAGGCGTTCGTGCTCGGCGAGCGCGAAGCGGTCGGTCATGCCGGCGATGAAATCGGCGATGCGGCGGGCGCGCGCCGCTGCCTCGAGGCGGCCGAGACCCTCGCTCCATTCCGCCGGCAGGTCGCCGGGATGGGCGCTGTAGCGCGCAAACAGGTCGCGCACCACGCCGGCCGCCTGATCCATGACATGCATGACACGGGCGTGGCGATACATCCTGATTTTCAGGAAGCTTTTGATGGCGCGGTCGGCTTCCGCCGTCGCCGCAGAAAATCCGGCGACCGACGATTGGGCCTGCCGCACCTCGTCGGCCGAGCTTGGCGCCAGCGCGGCAAGCTTGCGGCTGGTTTCGGCGATGACGTCCTCGATCAATAAACCGATCAGCCGGCGGATCAATTCGTGCACCTGGCGCCCGGCATCGAGCCCCGGATGTGTGGCCCGGATGTCGGCAATGATGCGGCCCGGCAGCGCCACAGTCGCGATGTCGTCGAGATCGAACAGCTCGGCGCGCAGCCCGTCGTCGATGTCGTGGGCGTCGTAGGCGATGTCGTCGGCAAAGGCGGCGAGCTGCGCCTCGACGCCCGGAAAGCTCCACAGTTGCAAATCCTGCTGCCGCGCATAGTCCAGGATGGTCTCGGGGAGGCCGTGCTCGCGGTAGTGGCCGAGCGGCGTGCCATCCCGCGCAATGAGCGGACCGTTGTGCTTGACCAGGCCTTCGAGCGTTTCCCAGGTGAGGTTCAGCCCATCGAAAGCCGGGTAGCGGCGCTCCAGCGCGGTGACGACGCGCAGGGTCTGCGCATTGTGGTCGAAGCCGCCGAAGGCCGCCAGACAGGCGCCGAGCGCGCGCTCGCCGGCATGGCCGAACGGCGGATGGCCGAGATCGTGAGCCAGCGCCAGCGCCTCGGCCAAATCTTCATCGACGCCGAGCGCACGCGCCAGCGCCCGCGACACCTGCGCGACTTCCAGCGTATGGGTGAGCCGGGTGCGGTAGTGATCGCCCTCGTCGAACACGAAGACTTGCGTCTTGTGCTTGAGGCGCCGGAAGGCGGTCGAATGGATGATGCGGTCGCAGTCGCGGCGGAAGGCGCTGCGGCTCTTGCTGACCGGCTCGGGGTGCAACCGGCCGCGGCTTTGCCCGGGATCGCACGCAAAAGGCGCGCGGAATGTGCCATCCATCGCCATCGATCGGCCCGGCTGCCGGCAATTGACCTTGCGTACCGGCGCACTTAACTATCCGGTTGACGCCGTGGCAATCGCTGCGATTGCCGGCCGGAGATCATGATTATGGAAGCCGACCTTATGGAAGCCAACGTCATCGTGACCGAACGGGCGGCGCGGCGGATCGGCGAGATCCTGCAAAAGGAGCCGGCCGGCACCATGCTGCGCGTCAGCGTCGAGGGCGGCGGCTGCTCGGGCTTCCAGTACAAGTTCGACACTGAACGTGCCCGAGCCGACGACGACATCGTCATCGAGAAGAGCGGCGCCACGGTGCTGATCGATCCGGTCTCGCTCAATTACATGGCCGGCAGCGAGATCGACTTCGTCGACGATTTGATCGGCTCGTCGTTCAAGGTCAACAATCCGCAGGCGACGGCGTCGTGCGGCTGCGGCACCAGCTTCGCACTCTAAAAAGCGTCCTCCCAGTCTGGAATAAATCGACGTTACCTTTGGCTACTGAACAGAGATATAAGCCGCTTCTCGTTGCGACAGCTGGCGAGCCATGCCACAATGTGTTGTGGAATCAAGGATTTGGGCCAAATTAACCTTATCTCAATGATCTTCACAAGAATGGTTAACAATGCCTTAACAGCACGGCACTATGACTTCGCCATGTGGCTTGGCGGAGCCCTCGGCGCGAAGCTGTCGTGGGTTGTGTCGTGCCGAGTTCGCAGCGTTCCCCTCAAAACGTTGGTGCATTCATCTCGCGATGGTCGGGACGTGAGGGCGGTCGAGAACGATCAAACTATGTCCTTTTCCTAAGCGAACTTTGTGACGTTATCGGCACTCCGCGTCCCGATCCTGCGGAGGCATCCAATCAATTCAACGACTATGTCTTTGAGCGGCGGGTTGAGCGTTGCCGACCCGACGGAACTACCGAAGGCGGTTGGGTTGATCTCTACAAAAAAGGCAGCTTCATACTTGAGGCCAAGCAAAGCCGTCAAAAGGGCCGAAAAGCTCTTCCCGAAGGACAGGCCGATCTCTTCCAACCCCCGAACGATGGTATTCTGTCCCAGGGGCTCGGTACGATTGACCATTTGATGATTAATGCGCGGCGGCAGGCGGAGCAGTACGCTCAAGCTCTCCCGAACGATCATCCATATCCACTCTTCCTTCTGACGTGTGACGTCGGTCGCTTAATCGAAATCTACGCTGATTTTTCCGGTTATGGACGGCATTACAGTCCTTTTCCGGACGCCCGCAATTTCCGGATTGATTTAGCCCAGTTCACAGATGCGGCGATCCGGGATCGCCTCTGTCGAATTTGGGAAAATCCGACCAGCTTAGACCCAGCGCAGCAAACAGCTCGCGTCACACGAGAAATAGCGGGAAAACTGGCGCAGGTGTCAATCGCACTAGAGAAGCGCGGGTTTGAAGCTCGATCGGTGGCTCTTTTCTTGATGCGCTGCCTCTTTACGATGTTCGTTGAAGATACCGAATTAATTAGAAAAGACAGTTTCAAGAAATTGCTCAGCGAATGTCTAGCCAACCCCAAGCGTTTTGTGCCCGAAATGCGCGATCTCTGGAAGCGTATGGATGCGGGCGGCTATTCACCGGCCATCGGAGAAAAGTTGCTGCGCTTCAATGGCAAGCTCTTTAAAAAAGCCGATGCCCTTCCACTGACCCCTGATGAAATACGCTTGCTGCAAGACGCAGCTCGCGCTGATTGGCGTGATCTGGAACCAGCGATCTTCGGCACCCTCTTCGAGCAAGCACTCGATTCAGAAGAGCGAAGACGGCTTGGCGCTCACTATACGCCGCGCGCATATGTCCAAAGACTTGTAAATGCGACCATCATGGAGCCACTAGGGGAAGATTGGGCGGCAGTCCAAGCGGCCGCGGAGCGCGCGTTGCGATCCGGTTCTCGCTCAACTGCCGTGAGAGAAATCAAAGATTTTCTGAAAGAATTATCTAGTGTTCGGGTTTTGGATCCTGCTTGCGGCACGGGAAATTTTTTGTACGTGGCTCTCCGGGAAATGAAGCAACTTGAGGGAGAGGTTCTTAGACAGCTCCAGGACATTGCCGGCGAAGAAGCCGTCGCTCAGGTCGCGGAGATTTCGATCAAACCCGATCAATTTTCTGGCCTTGAAAATAATCGCCGTGCCGTGGAAATTGCTGAGCTAGTGCTTTGGATTGGCTATTTGCAATGGCATCTAAGAACGCGCTCCACGCGGCCAAGAGAACCAGTTTTAGGAGATGGCGACCACATATTAGAAAAGGACGCTATACTTACTTGGGATGGTTACCCCAAAAAGCAATTGAAGCGAGACCGCACCGGCAGGCCGGTAAAAATTCGAAATGCTAAAGATGAACTTCTCGAAGTCTATAGCTATCCGAAACCGACCGTACCCGATTGGCCGCAGGCTGATTTTATCGTTGGCAATCCGCCCTTCATCGGCGGCAAGGATGTCCGAAGCCGGCAAGGGGACGCTTATGCCAAGGCACTGTGGGCCGCACACAAAGAGATAAATTCGTCGGCCGATTATGTTATGTATTGGTGGGATCACGCGGCGAAGCTGCTCACGCAGAGGGGCACGCACTTGCGGCGATTTGGCCTGGTAACGACCAACTCGATCACTCAGGTATTCCAGCGCCGAGTCGTCGAACGGCACTTAAAGGCCAAACCACCGGTCTCTATCATAATGGCGATTCCAGACCATCCGTGGACAAAGGCTACCAAGGACGCAGCGGCGGTTCGCATTGCAATGACAGTTGCTGCCGCAGGATCACTAGAGGGCGTTCTCCGTGAGGTCACCCGCGAGGAAGCACTCGATACTGACGAGCCGATCATAAGGATGATAGAATCCAAAGGCGTCATTAATGCCGATCTAACCATCGGTGCCGATATTACTCGCGCCCGCGAATTGAGAGCCAACGACGGTTTATGCTCCCCCGGCGTGAAGCTTCACGGTGATGGTTTTATTATTAGCCCAGATCAGGCCAAGCGCTTAGGTCTTGGCGCGCGACGAGGGCTAGAACAGTACATCCGATCGTATCGCAACGGACGGGACCTTGCTTCACGTGCGCGCGATGTGATGGTGATCGATCTATTCGGATTAAAAGCCGAAGATGTTCGAGCTAAATATCCGGAGGTGTATGAGCACCTTATAGAAACCGTAAAACCCGAGCGCGATCGCAATAATCGCGCAAGCTATCGAGACAATTGGTGGATATTTGGCGAGCCGCGGCGGGAATTCCGACCGGCCGTCCTTGGATTACGGCGCTACATCGTTACTGCAGAAACAACAAAGCACCGAGTATTTCAATTCTTGGATTGTGCAATTTTACCGGACAATATGCTTATCGCAATTGCATCGGACGATACGTTCCACCTAGGTGTGTTATCTTCCCGTGTCCATGTCAGTTGGTCATTGCGGGCAGGAGGCTGGCTCGGCGTAGGCAATGATCCCCGCTATTCGAAATCTCGTTGCTTTGACGCGTTTCCATTTCCAGAAGCATCCGAGACACTGAAAACCGAAATCCGATCGCTTACAGAGGAATTGGACAGAACTCGCAAAACGGTTCTCGCTGAAAACAAGGATATTTCACTCACCAACCTCTATAATGTTCTCGGAAAAATACGAAGCAAAGGCTCTTTGAGTACAAAGGATGAGGACATAAAGACGCGAGGGCATGTTCTTATCTTGATTGACCTACACGAACGGATAGATGCCGCCGTATTACGTTCGTATGGCTGGCAATCCGATTTAAGCGACGAACAAACTATCGATAAGCTACTCGTTTTGAATGATCAGCGTTTCGCAGATGAACAACGTGGCTTTATACGGTGGCTTCGGCCAGAATACCAGCTGAACAAATTTAGACCCCTTGCTCATCGCACTGACCGAGTTCAATCTATATCCGTTGGCGATGCCGCACGGAGATCGAAGCGTCCATTCCCAACTGAAGGCAAGGCCCAAGCCGGTCAAATTTTGCACTTTCTCACGCGGACGCGAAGGCCACTTAGCCCAGCGGAAATTGCCTCTTCTTTTAAGGAGGGAGACGAAGTGTTGGCAGATGTGGAAGACATTCTCAAATCGCTCAACCGACTTGGCGAAACGAGAACCTTTGATAATGGCCGAACCTACGTTCGGGCGACGACTTAGCGTCTAATAACTCGTTAAAAGTGTACGTTGGAAAAACCGTGCGCATTGCGACCTGGAATGTGAATTCGATCAAGCAGCGCACCGACTCCGCGCGCGCTTGGCTCGCCGAACGCAAACCCGACATCGTCTGCCTGCAGGAAACCAAATGCGTCGATGACGCGTTTCCGCGCGACGCCTTCGAGTCGCTCGGCTATAACGTCGCAGTCCACGGCCAAAAGACCTTCAACGGCGTGGCGCTGCTGTCGCGATTTCCGTTCGACGAGGTCAACAACGGCCTGCCCGGCGACGCCAACGACGATCACGCCCGCTTCATCGAAGCGGTGGTGTCGACGGCGCAGGGCGCGCTGCGCGTCGCCAGCATCTATCTGCCCAACGGCAATCCGCCGGACACCGAGAAATATTCCTACAAGATCGGCTGGATGAAGCGGCTCTCCGCCTACGCCCGCGAGCGGCTTAAGCTCGAAGAACCGCTGGTCATGGCCGGCGACTACAACGTCATTCCGACTGCCGCCGACGCGCGCAACCCGCAGGCCTGGACCGGCGACGCGTTGTTCCTGCCGCAGACGCGCGACGAATTCCGCGCTCTGGTGAATCTCGGTCTCACCGACGCGGTGCGCGCCGCCAGTGACGATCCCGGCCTTTATACGTTCTGGGATTATCAGGCCGGCGCCTGGCAAAAGAACAACGGCATCCGCATCGACCATCTGCTGCTGTCGCCGCTCGCCGCAGACCGGCTCGCCGACGCCGGCATCGACCGCCACGTGCGGACCTGGGAGAAGCCGTCCGATCACGTGCCGGTGTGGATCGATCTGGATATTGCGGCGAAGTAGCGAATTGCGCGCGTCTGTTAGTCGCGGCGGCCCTTGAGCCAACCTTCCAGATAAACCAGCGCCATCGCCCGCTCATCGTCGCTGGCGCGGCGGAAGGCGTTGTCGTAGATCGGCTTGACCCAGCTTTCGTCGGGACCGACGCAATCCTTGCTGAGCGTGAGCCACATCAGGCCGCGCGCGGCTTGCCGCGGCATATATTGACCCTGGAACAGGATATCGCCCAGCGCTGCCTCGGCGCGACACTGGCCTTTGTTGGCGGCAAGCTGGAACCAGCGCGCCGCCTCGTGCGGATCGTTCGGCGTCGAGTCGAGATAGAGCCGGCCGAGCTCGTATTGCGCATCGGCATCGCCGAAATAGGTCGCCGCATAGGTGTAGAGCTCGCGGGCCCGCGCCGCGTTGGCCTTGATCTTGGAATTGGGAATTCCGGTCAGATAGTAGTGCCCGAGCGACACGAAGGCATTGGCGACGAAGCGCGCCTGCGCCGTGCCCGGACTCTCATCGGGGTGGGTATTGGCGATCTCGCTGAAATAATTGAAGGCGCGCATCTGGTCTTGCGGCACGCCGTCGCCGTCGGCGTACATGCGGCCGAGCTTCCACTGCGCCGCCGGCTGGCCCTGCTCCGCCGCATATTGCAACGCGGTCAGCGCTTTGGCTTTTTCGTCGAGCGGACGGTTGGTGTTGCGCAACCCGTCTTCCGGAGTGAGCGCCGCCGTATTCGGTGTCGTCGTGCCATCGAAGGCGAAGGCCGGCGCGATCGAAAGCCCGAGCACCGGGCCGCGCGCGGTGCCGAAGCCGAGGCCGGCGGCGATGCAAAGCGCGCTCGCCAGCGCGACGCCTCTGCCGCTCGTGATGCGGGCTGCGCTAGGTATCCGCATAACACGCCTTCTCGGCACTGCCACCGGGATGGGTTACGGCGCCATTACGCGCCGACCCGACCTGCTGGGTGTATTTCCACAAATAGCCCGACGCATATTCCTCGGCGCGCGGCTTCCAGTCCTTGGCGCGGGCGGCAAGCTCGGCGTCGCTTAGCTTGACGTCGAGGGAGCCCTTTTCGGCATCGAGCTCGATGATGTCGCCATCGCGAATGAGCCCGATCGGGCCGCCCACCGCGGCCTCGGGGCCGACATGGCCGACGCAAAAACCGCGCGTCGCGCCGGAGAAACGGCCGTCGGTGATCAGCGCGACCTTGCCGCCCATGCCCTGACCGTAGAGCGCAGCGGTGGTCGACAGCATCTCACGCATGCCGGGACCGCCTTTCGGGCCCTCGTAACGGATGACCAGCACGTCGCCTTCCCTGTACGTCCTGTTCTTGACCGCTTCGAAACAAGCTTCCTCGCCGTCGAAGCAGCGCGCCGGCCCGCTGAAACGCAAGCCCGCCATGCCGGCAACCTTAACGATGGCGCCGTCGGGCGCGAGATTGCCTTTAAGACCCACGACGCCACCGGTCGGCAGCAACGGCTTGTCGGCCGGATAGACCACGTCCTGGTCCGGATTCCACTTCACCGACTTCAAGTTCTCCGCAATCGTGCGGCCGGTGACGGTGAGGCAGTCGCCATTGAGGAAGCCGTTGTCGAGCAACGTCTTCATCAAAAGCGGCACTCCGCCAGCCTCGAACATATCTTTGGCGACATAACGGCCAGATGGTTTCAAATCCGCGATATACGGGGTTTTTTTGAGAATTTCGGCGACATCGAAAAGGTCGAACTTGATGCCGCATTCGTGGGCGATGGCCGGCAGATGCAGCGCCGCATTGGTCGAGCCGCCGGTTGCCGCAACCACGGCGGCGGCATTTTCCAGCGCTTGCCGGGTAACGATGTCGCGCGGCCGGATGTTCTTGACGATCAGTTCCATGATCATCTCGCCGGCCAGCATGCAGAATTTGTCGCGAATCTCGTACGGTGCCGGAGCACCGGCGGAATACGGCAGAGCAAGGCCAATGGCCTCCGAAACCGTCGCCATGGTGTTGGCGGTGAATTGCGCGCCGCAGGCTCCGGCCGACGGGCAGGCGTTCTCCTCGAGGGTCTGCAGGTCGGGATCGGACATTTCGCCGATCGAATGCTTGCCGACCGCCTCGTAGACGTCCTGGATGGTGACCGGCTTGCCCTTGAAGGTGCCGGGCAGGATCGAGCCGCCGTAGATGTAGATCGACGGCACATTGAGCCGGCACATGGCCATCATCATGCCCGGCTGCGACTTGTCGCAACCGGCCACCCCGATCAGGGCGTCGTAGGCGTGGCCGCGCATGGTCAATTCCACCGAATCGGCGATGACTTCGCGCGACGGCAAGGACGCCTTCATGCCGGCATGGCCCATGGCGATGCCGTCGGTCACGGTGATGGTGCAGAACTCGCGCGCCGTGGCGCCGACCGCGGCGACGCCGCGCTTGACCGCCTGGGCCTGGCGCATCAGCGCGATGTTGCAGGGCGCGGCTTCGTTCCAGCATGTGGCGACGCCGACGAACGGCTGGTGGATCTGCTCCTGTGTCAGCCCCATGGCGTAATAGAAGGCGCGGTGCGGCGCGCGCTCGGCGCCTTCGGTGGCGTGCCGGCTGGGCAGTCGCGATTTTAGATCGGTCTTGGCGTCCATCTTACTCATCAAGGCCCAAACAAGGCCCCTCGCCCCATCCCCACCGATCCGGCGCACGGCACCTTGAAATCGGAAGTGCCGTAACGGCTTCTACTCACCGCCCGGCAGTCGCGCCCGAGGGTGTCGAAAAATCCTATGGCTAAAAAGCGGCGCCGTGGATGGCTTCCAGCCGAAACTTATAAATGTTCACAGCGTGTTGCGCCGGGGCCACAGATTCAGCGGCGTTTGTTAGCTAGGCATTAAGGCGCGATTTACCAAGAGCCACGCCGCCTGCCACCATGGCCCGATGGCCAAAAGACTGACCCGCGCCTTTTTCAGACGCAGCGTGCACGAGGTGGCGCCCGACCTGATCGGGGTGACGCTGCTGGTCGGCGGCGTCGGCGGCCGCATCGTCGAAGTCGAGGCCTACCACCAGACCGATGCCGCAGCGCACAGTTTTCGCGGGCCCACATCCCGCAATGCGGTGATGTTCGGCCCGCCCGGCTATGTCTATGTCTACCGCTCCTACGGCATCCACTGGTGCGTGAACTTCGTTTGCGAGCCCAAAGGCTCAGCCAGCGCGGTGCTGATCCGGGCCATCGAGCCGACCGTAGGCCTATCGGTCATGCGGCGGCGGCGCGGCGTTGCCGACGTGCGGCTGCTTTGCTCCGGCCCCGGCCGGGTCTGCGAGGCGCTGCGGATCACCCACGCCCATAACGGCCTGGCGCTCGACGCGCCGCCGTTCGCGCTCTTTGCGCGCGAGGGCGAAGTGGAGGTTATCGCCGGACCGCGCATCGGTCTCACCAAGGCGGTCGACAAACCCTGGCGCTATGGCCTGAAAGGCTCGCGCTTTCTCAGTAAGCCGTTCAAAGCCTGAAGGCGGGATCAAAACCCAATTCGTTGCGGGCCTTGTCGATCGAGACCGTGCCGTCGTCATCGGCAATGTTGTAGATGCCGTTGCCGCGGCTCAGCGCCAGCAGCGCCGCCTGCGCCGCGGCATCGACGTGGAGCGGCGGCTTGCGGCTTGGGCCTTCGCTCCAGGTGCCGGGGCCATAGAGCAGACCGTAGCGCAGCACGATGGCTGCCATGCCGGACTTGAGGACCTGCGCTTCCATGTCGGCCGCAGCGCGGACCGTCACCAGCCGCGGGCCATCGACGAGGTTGAGCGGATCGGTCTCGACATAAGGCTCCTTGCCCGGCGCGTAAGCGAACGCCACGCTTTGGACGATGAAGCGCCGCGCCGCGGCGGCCAGCGCGGCGGCGACCAGATTGCGCGTGCCTTCGGTGCGGATGCGGGCGTTGCGCGGGTAAGCCGCGGCGAGTCGCGCCTCGTCGTCGAGAACGCGCGGCAAGTCGGTGAGCTGGTGCATGACGACGTCGGGCCGCGCCGCCACCACGGCGCGCTTGAGCGCGTCCGCATCGAACACGTCGACGACCGCCGGCCGGATGCCGACCGCCTCGAGCTCGCGCGCGACGTCGGCCGAGCGCGTCATGCCGGTGACATCGTGGCCCGCCTTGTGCAGCAACGGCGTCAGCCGCCGCCCGATCGCGCCGCTCGCTCCGGCGATAAAAATCCGCATGCTCAATCCTTCAGTCACGAAAGACCGGGCAGTGTTTAAAGCGAATACGTCCGGGAGAGAACCCGTGCAGCGGCCTGGTCAGACCGTCGCATCGCGCAACTGTGCGGTGTCGTAATATTCGTAGAACTCGATTGCTTTGCCGTCGGCGAAGCGCCAGGAGTCCGCCTTCGGCGTCGCCACCACCTTGCCGGTGTGCCGGTTGCGCCACGAGCAACGCCCGAGCATGACCACGCGGTCGCCCTGGGCGACGAAATGCTCCGTCACGTATTCGATCATTTCCCAATCGCGCTTGATGCCGGCGAAATACTGCGCCAGCTGGTCGCGGGTCTGATAGGCGGTCAAATAGGCCGCGCCATAGTCGCCGCCCGCCAGCGAGCCGAACTTGATCTTGTCGGCGAAAATCGACGTCCAGTGGTCGGCGCTGTCGCCCTTGCTTTCACCCCAGCGGTCATAGGCGTCTTTGAGGACGATGACGTTCTGCGCTTCGTCGGCCATGATAAGCCTTGTAAAGGAATTATCGCTCCTCCCAGAGTTGTAGCCGGATCACGCGGCGGCACGCAACTGCGGTCAACCGCTGCATTTCACTTATTTCGCCTGGGCTTTAGGTCGAATCCTTGAGCCGTTGCAGCGCCTCGGCGATCTTGGCCTTGCGCGCCATCGCCTCATCGCGCTTTTCTTTTTCTTCTTCGACCACTTCTTCGGGCGCGCGCGCGACGAAATTCGGGTTGTTGAGCTTGGCATCGACGCGGGCGATGTCGGCGTCGCATTTGGCCATTTCCTTGGCGAGGCGGGCGCGCTCGGCGTCAAGATCGATCACGCCTTTCAATGGCAGCGCCGCGACGTCGCCGCGCACCACGAGCTGCACCGCGCCTTGCGGCGGCGCGTCGGCGAAGGAAATATCGGCGATGCGCGCCAGGCGCTGGATGAATTCCGACCAGTGCCGCACCCGGATGGCGGTCTGTGGCGACGCGCCCGCCAGCACCAGCGGCAACATGGTCGCGGCGGCAATATTCATCTCGACGCGCACCGAGCGGATCGCGGTGATCAGATCGATGACCCAACCGATCTCGGCTTCGGCCCCGTCATCGTCGAGGCCGTCGTGCGCCGGCCAGGCGTCGAGCGCCAGCATGTGGTGACGTTGCGGTCCGTTTTCTGCAGTGACGGTCCACAGCTCCTCGCTGATGAACGGCATGAACGGATGCAAGAGCTTGAGGATTTCGTCGAGCGCCCACGCCGCGGCGGCGCGCGTCTCGGTCTTGGCGGCGCCGTCAGGACCGGTGAGCACCGGCTTGATCAGTTCGAGATACCAGTCGCAATAGACGTTCCAGACAAAGCGGTAGAGCGCGCTCGCCGCCTCGTTGAATTTATAAGCTTCGATCGCCGCCGTGACCTCCCTGCCCGTCTTCGCGGTCTCGTGCGCGATCCAGCGGTTGAGGGTCTCTTTGGCGTGGTGCGGATCGAAATCCGGATCGTGGGCACAGCCGTTGATCTCGGCAAAGCGCGCGGCATTCCACAGCTTTGTTGCGAAATTGCGATAGCCCTCGACGCGTTGCGCCGACAATTTGATATCGCGCCCCTGCGCCGCCATGGCCGCAAGCGTGAAGCGCAAGGCGTCGGCGCCGTATTCGTCGATCACTTCCAGCGGATCGATGACATTGCCCTTCGACTTCGACATTTTGGCGCCGCTCGCATCGCGCACCAGGGCGTGGATGTAGACGTCGTGGAACGGCACCTCTTTCTTGAAGTGCAATCCCATCATCATCATGCGCGCGACCCAGAAGAAGATGATGTCGAAGCCGGTGACCAAGGTCGAGGTCGGATAGAAGCGCTTGAGCTCCGGCGTCTCGTCCGGCCAGCCCAAGGTCGAGAACGGCCACAGCGCCGACGAGAACCAGGTGTCGAGCACGTCGTCGTCGCGATGCAGGTAATCGGAGGCGAAGCGCGCGCGCCGTGCCGGATCGGCGGCGATGTCGTGGCCCTCCTCGGCGGTGATCTCCTCGATCTCGGTGTAATGCGCCAGCGCGTCGGCCGCCGCATCGTCCGCGCTCTCGGCGACGAAGATCTTGCCGTCGGGCCCGTACCACGCCGGAATCTGGTGGCCCCACCAGATTTGCCGCGAAATGCACCACGGCTGGATATTGTCCATCCAGTTGAAGAACGTCGCCTCCCACTGCGCCGGCACGAACACGGTCTTGCGCTCGCGCACGGCTTTGATCGCCGGCTGCGCCAGCGTCTTGGCGTCGACATACCATTGATCGGTGAGGAACGGCTCAAGCACCGCGCCGGAGCGGTCGCCGTGCGGCACGACGTGGCTCGTCGGCTCGATCTTGTCGATGAGGCCGCGCGACTCAAGCTGCTCGACGATGAGTTTTCGCGCGGCTTCGCGACTTTTGCCTTCCAGCGCATCCAACAAAATAAGTTCGGGATGAGCGTCCTTGAGAAAAGATTCGTTTTGCTTGAGCGTCAGGTGGGCTTCGTCATCGAACACATTAATGAGAGGCAGGTTGTGCCGCTTGCCGACTTCAAAGTCGTTGAAGTCATGCGCCGGCGTGATCTTGACCGCGCCGGTGCCTTTTTCCGGATCGGCGTACACGTCGCCGATGATCGGAATGCGCCGGCCGACCAGCGGCAGGACCGCGGTCTTGCCGATCAGATGTTTCAGCCGCTCGTTGTCCGGATGCACCGCGACCGCGACGTCGCCGAGCATGGTCTCGGGCCGCGTCGTCGCCACGACGATGAATTCGCTGGAGCCTTCGATCGGATATTTGATGTGCCAGAGATTGCCCTTGGTCTCGACCTGCTGCACTTCGAGATCGGAGATCGCGGTTTTCAGCTTCGGGTCCCAATTGACCAGCCGCTTGTCCTTGTAGATGAGGCCTTCGCGGTAGAGCGCGACGAACACTTTCAGCACCGCGCGCGACAGCCCCTCATCCATGGTGAAGCGCTCGCGCGACCAGTCGCAGGAGGCGCCGAGCCGCTTGAGCTGGCTTATGATGGTGCCGCCGGATTGCGCCTTCCAGTCCCAGACCCGCTTGATGAAGGCCTCGCGGCCCATGGCGCGGCTCGATTCCTGGCGCTCCATCAATTGCCGCTCGACCACAGCCTGGGTGGCGATGCCGGCGTGATCGGTGCCGGGCTGCCACAGCACGTCACGCCCGCGCATGCGCTCGAAGCGGCAGAGAATGTCCTGCAGCGTGTTGTTGAGCGCGTGGCCCATATGCAGCGAGCCGGTGACGTTCGGCGGCGGGATGACGATGCAATAAGGTTCCGCCTTTGCGCGCTCGGGCCGGCCGGCCCGGAAGGCGCCGGCCCTCTCCCAGGCCTCGTAAATGCGGGTCTCGACCGCGCCGGGCTGATATGTCTTCTCGATCATTTCGATTTTCCGGGCCGCGCGCTAGAAAGCCCGCGCGGCATTGACTGTCAACGCCGGCACCGCCCTTCCCAATCCCCGTCCGAGCAAAGCCCCACCGTGACAGCCGCCGCTTCCTCAGCCCTAGCGCACCGCACGCCGACGCGCTCGATCACGCTGCTCGCGGTCGCGGGCTTCGCAGCCCAGGCACAAGTGCGCGTGACCGATTCGCTGCTGCCCCAGATCGCCGCCGACTTCCACACCACCGTGGGCGCCGCCGCCATGGTGGTAACGGCCTATGCCATCGCCCACGGCTCGATCCAACTGGTCATCGGCCCGGTCGGCGACCGCTTCGGCAAATATCGCACCGTCGCCTTGATGTGTGCCATCGGCGCCGTGCTGGTGGCGTGCTGCGGCCTGGCCGGATCGCTGTCACAGCTGATGCTGGCGCGGCTCGCCACCGGCGCCGCGGCCGGCTGGGTGATCCCGATCTCCATGGCCTATGTGGGCGACGTCACGCCCTATGAGCATCGCCAGACCGTGCTCGGCCGCTACCTCTCCGGCCAAATCCTCGGCCAGCTCTCCGGCCAGGCCGCCGGCGGCGTGCTCGGCGACCTGATGGGCTGGCGCAATGTGTTCTTCGTGCTCGCCGGCGTTTTCGCGCTGGCCGCGGCCGGCCTGGTGTTCGAGCTCATCAGCAATCCGCTGACGCGCAAGCCGGGGCATCCTTCCCCCTCCCTGCCCTCCCCCGCAAGCGGGGGAGGGTTGGGGTGGCGGCAGCGCTTCGTCGCCGACTATGCCGTCGTACTAAAAAATCCCTTCGCGCGCATCGTCATTCTCACCGCTTTCATCGAGGGCGCCATCGTGTGGGGCGCCTTCGCCTATATCGGCGCCGACTTGCGCTTGCGCTTCGGCTTGAGTTTTACCCTGGTCGGCCTGACCGTCGCCTGCTTCGGCATCGGCGGATTGATCTACGCCGCCTTGGTCAAGATTTTTGTCTACCGGCTCGGCCAGGTCCGTCTCGCCATCAGCGGCGGGTTCTTGATCGCGGCAGCTTACATCGAGCTTGCCCTCGGACCGGTCTGGTGGCTCGCGCCCATCGCGACCATGGGAATCGGCCTGGGCTTCTACATGCTGCACAACACGTTGCAGACCAATGCCACGCAGATGACGCCGCAAGCCCGCGGCACCGCGGTCGCGATCTTTTCCTCGGCGATTTTTGTCGGCCAGACGGTGGGCGTCGGCACCGGCGCGCTGGTGATCGACCGCCTGGGCGCGGCGCCGCTATTCGTCGGCGCAGCGATCACGATACCGCTGCTGGCAATCTGGTTCGCCCGCCAATTGCGCCAGCGCCCGGTCATGTAACCGGGCGCCGTAGCAAACTTTACACTTTCACCAGCGGCACCCGCGGCGTCGGCCCGCGGCGCGGCGGCGTGTCGTCGCCGGGGCCCGGCGGCGGCTTGCGCCGCGGCGAAGAGCGGCGCTTGGCCTTAGCGCGGCGCGGCTCGGGCAGCTTTTCCGCGCGCGGCGTCACCGGACCATCGGGGTAATCGAAGCTGAGCTTCGAGTTGCCGGCCTCGTCGGTGACGACGACGACGCGGACGTGGCCGCCCGACTTCAGGCGGCCGAACAGCACCTCGTCGGCCAGCGGCTTCTTGATGTGCTCCTGGATCACCCGCGCCATCGGCCGGGCGCCCATCAGCTCGTCGTAGCCATTCGCAATCAACCATCTTGCCGCTTCGTCGCTCAACTCGATGGTGACGTCGCGGTCGGCGAGCTGCGCCTCGAGTTGCAGCACGAATTTCTCGACCACCTTGGCGATGACCTCTTGCGACAGATGCGCGAACGTGATGATCGCGTCGAGCCGATTGCGGAATTCCGGCGCGAACATCCGGTTGATCGCCTCCATGTCGTCGCCCTCGCGCTTGGTGCGCGTGAAGCCGAAGGCGGCGCGCGCCATGTCGGCGGCGCCGGCATTGGTGGTCATGATCAGGATGACGTTGCGGAAGTCGACCTGCTTGCCGTTGTGGTCGGTCAGCTTGCCGTGATCCATGATCTGCAGCAGCACGTTGAACAGATCGGGATGCGCCTTCTCGATCTCGTCGAGCAGCAGCACGCAATGCGGATGCTGGTCGACGCCGTCGGTGAGGAGCCCGCCCTGGTCGAAGCCGACATAGCCGGGCGGCGCGCCGATGAGCCGCGATATGGTGTGGCGCTCCATATATTCCGACATGTCGAAGCGGATGATCTCGACGCCAAGGGTCGCCGCCAGCTGCCGCGCCACTTCGGTCTTGCCGACGCCGGTCGGGCCCGAGAACAGGTAACAGCCGATCGGCTTTTCCGGCTCGCGCAGTCCGGCGCGGGCAAGCTTGATCGAGGCTGAGAGCGCCTCGATCGCCTTGTCCTGGCCGTAGACCACGCGCTTGAGCGTGTCCTGCAAATGCTGGAGCACCTCGGCGTCGTCCTTCGACACCGCCTTCGGCGGAATGCGGGCCATGGTGGCGATCGTGGTCTCGATCTCCTTGATGCCGATGGTGCGCTTGCGCCGGCTCTCCGGCAGCAGCATCTGCGCCGCGCCGGATTCATCGATCACGTCGATCGCCTTGTCGGGCAGCTTGCGGTCGTGGATGTAGCGCGACGAAAGCTCGACCGCGGCCTTGATGGCTTCGTTGGTGTAGCGGAGCTTGTGATAGTCCTCGAAATAAGGTTTTAGGCCTTTGAGGATCTCGATGGCGTCCGGAATCGTCGGCTCGTTGACGTCGATCTTCTGGAACCGGCGCACCAGCGCCCGGTCCTTCTCGAAATACTGCCGATATTCCTTGTAGGTGGTCGAGCCGATGCAGCGCACCGTGCCCGAGGCCAATGCCGGCTTGAGCAGGTTCGACGCATCCATGGCGCCGCCGGAGGTGGCGCCAGCGCCGATCACGGTATGGATCTCGTCGATGAACAGGATCGCGCCGGGATAGGCCTCCAGCTCCTTGATGACCTGCTTGAGGCGCTCCTCGAAGTCGCCGCGATAGCGCGTGCCGGCCAACAGCGTGCCCATATCGAGCGCGAACACCGTGGCGTTGCGCAGCACGTCCGGCACCTCGCCATGGACGATGCGCCGCGCCAGGCCTTCGGCGATCGCGGTCTTGCCGACGCCGGCCTCGCCGACGAACAGCGGATTGTTCTTCTGCCGCCGGCACAGCACCTGGATCGTACGATTGATCTCGGACTCGCGGCCGATCAGCGGATCGATCTTGCCCTCGCGGGCCTTCTTGTTGAGGTTCACGCAATAGGCGTCGAGCGCGTCGCCCTTCTTCTTCTGCTCATCGCCGGATTTAGCGTCATTCTCCTCGTCGGCGCCGCGCACCGGGCGGGCTTCCGACATGCCCGGCCGCTTGGCGATGCCGTGGCTGATGTAATTGACCGCGTCGTAGCGGGTCATGTCCTGCTCTTGCAGGAAATAGGCGGCGTGGCTCTCGCGCTCGGCAAAGATCGCCACCAGGACGTTGGCTCCAGTCACTTCCTCGCGACCCGAGGATTGCACGTGGATGACCGCGCGCTGGATGACGCGCTGAAAGCCGGCGGTGGGCTTTGAATCCTCGGCGCCGTCGGTGACCAGGTTATCGAGCTCGGATTCGAGATAGGCGACGAGGCTGCGGCGCAGCTTCTCCAAATCGACGTTGCATGCCCGCATTACCGCGGCGGCGTCCTGATCTTCGATCAGCGCCAGCAAGAGGTGCTCCAGCGTCGCGTATTCATGATGCCGCTCGTTGGCAAGCGCCAGAGCGCGATGGAGCGACTGTTCGAGACTGCGCGAGAACGTGGGCATTTCAGTTTCTCTTCACTTGTATTGACCGCTTCCCCCCGGAATCACTTCTTTTCCATGATGCACTGCAAAGGATGCTGATGTTTTCGGGCAAAGTCCATAACCTGCGTCACTTTGGTTTCGGCCACCTCGTAGGTGAAGACCCCGCATTCGCCGATTCCGTGCTGATGCACATGCATCATGATCCGTTGCGCCGCCTCGTGGTCCTTGTTGAAGAAGTGCTCGAGCACGTGGACCACGAATTCCATCGGCGTGTAGTCGTCGTTGAGCAGCAGCACCCGATACAGGTTCGGCCGTTTGGTCTGCGGCTTGGTCTTGGTGATGACCGCGGTGCCGGGACCGCCTTGTTCGCCCTTGCGTTTGCGGTCGTCGTCCGCCATGCGCGGCGGCGGCGTAATGGGAATGGCGTCGAGCGGCGGCATTGCTTGGTCTGTCTTCCGAACTCCTAAGTAGTGAGAGGCAGAACATTCCGGAAGGCTTTCGCCCGCCGTATCCCCGCACCACGGTGTCTATAATAGAGTTGGAGCCGGCCGCGTTCCAGTTCGATGAAATGGCGCCGATCCGGCTACACGCCACGATTGGTGCCGTTTGGCGACTCGGCTATTGACTGCGCAAAGTGATGGGAGGCCACCATGATCGACCCGGCACGTCGGGCGAAGCTCCTGCGCGAGCTCGAGCAGGAATTCATTCCGGATTATGACGCTTTGAACATGCCGTCGGCCGACAAGCGCGCGGCCTACGCGCTTGAACACATCGCCTATCGGGTCGGAAAAATTGATGAAAGCTTGGCCCAGATCGCCGCAGCGATCCAAGCCCTTTTAGCCAAAACCTGAAGACCTGACGCGCCGTTGCGCCGGCCTTATTTCATTATCGAGGCTTTTGCGACCGCGCTTTCGAACGGCTTGTAGGCTTCCTTGGCGAAATCGACGTACAGCTCGCCCAGCTTGGTCGCCTCGGCGACGAACCCCTCGTAGGACGACTTCAGATATTCGCTCTGCACTTCCATGGCCGTTTCCAGGCTTTTCGCGCCCAGGAGCTTCTCCCACGCGGCAGCGGAGCCCTCGACCGACTTTTTCGAGTAATCCACGACCTCGGCCACAATGGCTTGGCCGCTCTTGGTCCAGGCCCCGAACGAGTTCATGGCTATGTCCATGCTGTCTTTGCCGAGCTTGTTCATTTCATCGGGGGTCATGACGGTCCTTCCGGCGGCGCGCGCTGTCCGTTGCTATGGTTAAAATCTCCCACCCTTTGCCTTGAAAAGGCCTTTTCGGGCGGCGATGATATTATAGTGCACTGCACAAGAAATACAATGGGCTTAGGTGCAGAGCACAAAAAAGTATCGTCAGGTTACGGGTGTGGGCAGTTAGGGCGGCGCATCGGGGACTTAACGCTTTCGCAACAGCGTTCGCCTAGCGTGCTTGACCGTGTCGTTTGTGTAACGACCGGTCCTTAGTCGGGGACTGTGCGTCTTAGGTGGACAGGGATAGCCGGAACCGTGCCGGCGCCGTACCGCGGGAAGCATCGTCCTGAAGGAGCGAACAGGGGCGGGGCCACTATTGGGGCCCTACGCGCGTCAGGGACGGGGTGCCTAATGGCAATGATGCGTATCGAAGCCCGCAACGGGCTTCGCTGTGGCGTTTTAGGTCTTGCCGCAATCGTTGCGGTTCTCATCATCACCGGCGATGCCGCCGACGCGCGGCATCATCGGTATTTGCGCGTGCATTACGTGGCCGCGCATCATGCGGCACGCGTGCACCACTACGCCCGCGCCGAGGACTATTCGCCGCCATCGGCTTCGATCGTGGTCGACGGCAATACCGGCCAGATATTGCAGGCGTCGAACCCCGACGCGCCGCGCCACCCGGCCTCGCTCACCAAGATCATGACGCTCTATATGCTGTTCGAGCGCCTCGATGCCGGCAAGATCAAGCTCGACACCCCGCTCAAGGTATCCGAGCACGCCGCCGATCAGGATCCGACCAAGCTCGATCTCAAGGCCGGCCAGACGATCCCGGTCGAAGACGCCATCAAGGGGGTGGTCACCCGGTCGGCCAACGATGCCGCCGTGGTCATCGCCGAAAGTCTCGGCGGCAGCGAGGACGAATTCGCCAAGCTGATGACGCAAAAGGCCCATGCGCTCGGCATGAGCCGCACCACCTATGTCAACGCTTCCGGCCTGCCGGCCGACGACCAGATCACCACGGCGCGCGACCAGGCGCTGCTCGGCCGCGCCATCCAGGACCGTTTCCCGCGCTATTACAAATATTTCTCGCTGCCGGCCTTCGTGTATCACGGCGTGGCGATCCGCAATCACGATCATCTGCTCGGATCGGTCGAAGGCGTCGACGGGATCAAAACCGGATTTACCCGCGCGTCGGGTTTCAATCTGGTCACCTCGGTGCACCGCGACGGACGTTATGTCGTCGCCGTCGTGCTCGGCGGCCGCTCCGCGTTCCAGCGCGATGCCCATATGCGCGAACTGCTCGGCGCCCACATCAAGGAAGCTTCGCTGCAGCGCACGGCGCCGGCGATCGCCGACCGGGCTGCGCCTCGCGACGAGCCGCGGCCGGCCGCCTTCACCAAAGCGGCAATGGTGTCACGCGCCGACCCTGCGCCGACGGCAACGGTGAGCGCGCGCGCTATCGCCGGTTCAAACGATCCGATCCAGCCGCTTCTGGTGAAAACCGTTTCCTACCGGATCGCACCGGTGCAACCGGCAGCGCTTACGCCGATGCCGGCGCTGGTCGCTGCGCCTGCGCCGCAGCCGGAGGCGCCGCGCGCTGTCGTCGCTTCGGCCGACACTGTGCCGCCAGTCACGATCGCTGCGGTCAAATCCGATCCCATCAAGCCCGAGACTGCCAAATCCGAGACTGCCAAACCTGAGACTGCCAAACCTGAGACTGCCAAGCCGGACGTCGCCAAACCGGACGTCGTAACGGCTGCACTGGCAGGCCCCGAGCTCGCCAAAGCCGAGCCGGCAAAGTCCGAACCGCCGCCCCAGCTCCACGCCCGCGGCGGCTGGCTGATCCAGATCGGCGCCTATCCCGGCGAGGACGAGGCCAAGCAGCATTTGAGCGCGGCGCAGAGCAAACTGCGCGACAAGCTGGCGGCCGCCGATCCGTTCACCGAGCGCGTGCTCAAGGGCGACAAGGCGCTCTATCGCGCCCGCTTCGCCGGCTTCGACAAAGCGACCGCCGACGCCACCTGCAAGCAACTCAAACGCAACGATTTCGATTGCATAACGGTCAAGAACTGAAAATCCCGGCAAACGGGACGGAAGACGAGTGAGCGTTGTTCAGAGTGCGGAAGCCACGCGAGAGCATCCTTTCGGGAAAGCCTCAGCGATGGCGACGAAGCAGAACCTCCTTGGCCTCATTGACGCGGGCCGCGAGATACGTCGACCCCCCTTGGTCGGGATGCAGTTTCTTCATCAAGGAACGGTGGGCGCGACTGATGTCGTCGGCGCCCGCGCCGGGCTGAACGCCAAGGATCTGATAAGCTTCCTCTTCAGTCATTTTGCCGCTGGGCGCCGCCCGCGTCCGGCTCCCCGCTGCCGCATCACCTTGCGCGTGCTCACGCCAGCCGGGCTGCCGGCGGTCAAGATACGCTGCAAGTAGATCGCGGCTGTCGCCGTCGATCTCGCCAAGCAAGCCGATCAGCGTTTTTGGGTCGAGCGCGTCGAGGCTTAAGCCTTCATGCCGGCCCGCAAGAATGCGGCCGCGCATCCCGCCGGAATCGTGATCGAGCTCCATTTCGAGAAATGCGGTGCGGACACGGGACACCTGGCCGGTGCTCTTCCGGGTGCGCCGGGCGAAGCTCGCCGGCCACAGCGTCACCCAACCGAGCAAGCCGAGGCCGAAGACGCCGACCGGAATGGCTACGCCGATCTCGCCGCGGAATAGGAGAAACGCGGCAAAGATCATCGCGCCGCAGCCACCCAAGTAGCGTATCAGCCGCGCGGCCTGCTTCGGGTCAGCCTTGGAGAAGGCGTTGACGGCCCACAGCAGCAGGATGAGAACGGCAACGCCGAGGACAAGGGACATGGCTATTTGAGCTGTTCGAGCAGCCTTACTGCGCCGGCACTGTTGCGCTGCTTCAAATCGGCCAACGCCTTCCTTCCGCCGGCCGCGTAGGCTGCGGCCGCCCGCAACAGCTCGGCGAGTTCATGGGCGGCGCCGGGGGTAAACCGGCAATAGGCGCCGCGCGTCAGGCGCACGATCTCGCGAAAAGCCTGCTCGCACACCGGATCGTAGCCCTCCTGGAACATGAAGGCCGGGATGTTGCGCAGGCCAAGCTCGCCGGCACGGGCGCACAGATCGTCGAGCGATTCTTCCATGGCGTCGCCGACGAACACCAAAGTGCCGACCTTGGCGCTGTCGTTCTCGCGGCGGGCGTGGGCAAGCACCTTGCCGATTTGGGTATGGCCACCGCAGCAATCGATCCCCGACATCAGCGCGCCGAGCCGTTGCGGCTCGGCGATCCACGGCGAGGCGCGGCATTCGGCAAGCCCGCGATAATAGACGAGCTGGATATCGAGGCCGCCGATGGCGGCGGCTTCGCGGAACATGTCGGCCTGCAGCCGGCATGCGGTATCCCAGGTCGGTTGCCGGCTCATGGTGGCATCGAGCGCGAAAATGAGACGGCCGCGCTTGCCGGCCACGACCGCGGGGCCGAGCGCCTCGACGCGGTTCAAGAAGGCATCGATCTCGGCGCGGGGGGTCGCGGCCGGAGCCGGCGCGTGATCGGAGCGGTCTTTGCTCATAGAGGGCCCTTGGCGGCTTTTCACCACGCCATAAAGTGGCGCTGACAGACATTGCGCGCAATGGCCGGGCGAGAACGTGCCTTAAACGATGATTCGATCAAATTGAACCGGATCGTGGTCCAGGTTTTTTCGTTGGAGCATGATCTTTTCGGAAAACCGGCGTCCACTTTTCCGGATCATGCACTAATCGGAGAGCAGGTCGTGGGTTTCCAGCGGCTTTGCCGAAGCCGCGAGCCATTCGGCGCGGGCGGCGACACGCCGCTTGCCGCGCTCGTCGATCGGCAGCTTGAGACCATCGATCAGGGCTTTGACTTCGTCACGCGCCGTCACGTGCGAGACGGTGGGGCGCTGGCCGAGGGTGTCTTCGTTGATGTCGTCGAGCGCGGTGAGCCCGCGCGGGAAGAACTCGCGATAGACCACCCGTTCGGCAAATCCGTCGGTGGAGCGAAAGCCGAGTTGGCGGGCGAGTTGACCAACCCCCTCCCCGACCAGCCGCTTGTTGCGCGATCCGAGCGTCGATAGCCGGTTGCGGACGACGACCCAGTCGGTCAGCCCGCCATCGACCAAGCGGCGCTGGCGGCGCGCCTCGCGGACCATTTCGGCATAGTGGCTGACCCCGACCACCTCGAAGCTTGTCGGATCGACCGAGCCGAGCACGTCGAAGTCGACAAAACTGTCGTTGAGCGGGGTGATCAGCGTATCGGCCATCGAGTGGGCAAGCCGCATCAAATAGGAATCGTTCCCCGGCGTATCGACGACGATGAAGTCGTGGCTGTTCTCGACCGCGCTCACCGCCTCGGCGAAGGCTGAGAATTCCTGTGCTTCGATTTCGTCGAGCCGCAGCCCGAAGCCGCGCGCGATGCAAAAATGAACAGGAATTTCAAGCTTGATGCGGGCGCGGTCGGCCCAGTCGCGGCGGTTCTCGACGTAATGGGTGAAGCTTTTCTGGCGGGAATCGAGGTCGATGGTCGCGACGCGCTGGCCGGCCTGCAGCAGCGCGACGGCGACGTGCATCGCCGTAGTTGATTTTCCCGAGCCGCCTTTTTCGTTACCAAGAACGATGACATGCGCCGAAAAAGGCCTTCCGACGTCAGCCTGCATCAACATGATAACGCCACCCCAAACGTAGCTGCCCTTTACTCGGGCTTGCAACGCTCATGGTCAAGATACAGCATTGGCCCCGGCAAGTTAATCATTAACCACTCAGTCCAAGCATGAACACGCGAACTGTGTTCGCGCGGCAACGCCACCGGCGGCTTGATGGCTAAAACACGCTCGCGGCCGAATCGTCACCTGCGCGTCATCCGCGCCCTGCCGGCGCTCAAGCGCGCCATTGCGGATTTGCGTTCGCGGCATTGCAAGATTGCGCTGGTGCCGACCATGGGCGCGCTGCATGCCGGACACCTCGCCCTGGTGCGGGCGGCGCAGCGCCGCGCTGATCGCGTCATCGTGTCGGTCTTCGTCAATCCAACCCAATTCGCGGCGCACGAAGACCTGAAAACCTACCCGCAGACATTTGCCGCCGATATCGCGGCCCTGGCCGCGCTCAAGACCGATCTGGTCTGGGCGCCCGCGGTCGAGACCATGTATCCGGCGGGTTTTGCCTCGCGCATCGTGCCCGAAGGCCCTGCAACCGCCGGCCTGGAAGATGCCTTCCGGCCGCACTTCTTCGCCGGCGTGGCAACAATCGTGGCTAAGCTCTTGATTCAATGCGAGCCGGACGTGGCCATGTTCGGCGAGAAAGATTTTCAGCAGCTCAAGGTGGTGACCCAGCTGGCGCGCGATCTCGATCTCAGAACCCGCATCGTCGGCGCTCCGATCGTGCGCGAAGCCGACGGCCTCGCGCTGTCGTCGCGCAACCGCTACCTGTCGCCGGAGGAACGGACAAAAGCCCCGACGCTGCATCGCGTGCTCAGCGAATGCGCGGCCGCCATCGCCGCCGGCAAGCCGATGGCTGCGGTGCTTGAACGGGGCCGTGCGGCAATCACCCGCGCAGGCTTTGCGCTCGACTACCTCGAAGCGCGCCACGCCGAAACGCTGGCGCCGGTTGCTTCGCCGAAGGCTGGGCCGACCCGCCTCCTTGTGGCGGCGCGGCTCGGCACGACCCGGCTTATCGACAATGTCGCGGTGTAGATGCCCGTTCGCTTACTTTGCCGCGACCTTCATCGGGTCCTTCACGTTGGCAAACGTCTCGAACTCCGTATTCCAAAGCTGGCCGTCGACCTTTTCCACTTTGCGGATATAGACGTTGCTGACGATGTCGCGGGTCTCGGCATCGATCGAGATCGGGCCACGCGGGCTTTCCCAGGCCATGCCCTTCATCGCCGCCAGCAAGGCGTCGCCGTCGGCATTGCCGCCGGTTTTTTTGAGCGATTCGTAGATCAGGTGCATGCCGTCATAGCCGCCAAGCGAAACGAAGTCGGGACGGAAGTTGTTGGCCTTCTCGATCGCCGCCGCATAGCTCTTGTTGAGCGCGGTATTGTGGGCGGCGGAATAGACCCCGGCGGTGATCATGCCGAGCATCTGGTCGCCCATGTCGTTGAGACTGTCGTCGGTAGTGAGATCGCCCGGCCCGACGATCTTGATGCCGGACTTGGCAAGCCCCCGCTCGGCGAATTGCTTGGCGAAGATCGGCGCTTGGGTGCCGGGGAAGTAGATAAACGCCGTGTCCGGCTTGAGGTCGGCGATGCGCTGCAGGAACGGCGCAAAGTCCGGGTTGGCGAGCGGCAGCCGGATCGACTCGATGATTTCGCCGCCGACCTGGGTGAACCGGGTCTTGAAGGCGGTTTCGGCCTCGACGCCGGGCGCCCAATCGTTGACCAGGGTGACGACGCGCTTGCTGCCGTTCTTGAACGCCCATTCGCCCATGATCCAGGACTGCGGGCTCAAGATGAAACCGGCGCGCACGAAGTAGGGCGACTTGGTCGTCGTGATCGAGGCGCCCGAGCTCATCACCAGGGTCGCTTTCTTGGACTCGGTGACCAGTGGCGCGATGGCGAGCGCCGTCGGTGTGATGCCGATGCCGACGATGTCGACCTTATCATTGACGATCATCTCCTGGATGATGCGGCGCGCATTGTCGGCGACGCCGCCGTCGTCGCGCATGGTCAATTCGATCTTTCGCCCGGCCACCGTGTCGCCGTGCTGCTGCGTGTAGAGCTGGATCGCGGCCTTGAGCTGCCGGCCGACCGCGGCGAAGCCGGCGCCGGTCATCGGCACGCTCATACCGATTTTCAGAACCGTATCGGCGGCCACGGCGGGACGCGCGACAAGTCCGCCGGCCGCGGTGGCGGCGATGGCCTTGAGCACTGTTCTGCGCAACATGACGTTCCCTTCCATTTTGTTTTTCTCCTCCCCCTTGTGGGCGAGGGAGTAGTTTTCACGCCGGTTCGAGATGCGGAATTTGCGGCCGCTCGCCTTGCGCCTTGCCGGTGATCGGCGGCCGCGGCAGGCGCGCCTCGCCGCTTTCCATGACGAAGGTGTGTTCGAGCGAATACCACGGCGGCTTGACGTCGGACACGCCGGTGCGCGGCTCATCGTGGCGGACATAATTGCCGATGAGATGGCGGGTGACGCCGAACTGCACATCGGTTTCGAGGTGCTGGTCCTCGGGATCGTAGAGCTGCGAGATCAGCGTCTTAAAACCCGGCTTGTAAACCAGGAAATGCAGATGCGCCGGGCGCATATTGTGCCGGCCTTGTGCGCGCAATAATTCGCCGACCGGGCCGTCGACCGGGATCGGATAGCCGGCCGGCTTGACGCTGCGGAAGCCGATATGGCCGTCGGCGTCGGTGGTGAACTGGCCGCGCAGGTTCATGTCGGCCTGGACCGGGTCCTGGTTCTCGTAAAAACCTTCGGGCGATGACTGCCAGATGTCGACCAGGGCGCCCTGGATCGGCTTGCCGTTGACGTCACGGAAGGTCGCGTCGACGAACAGCACCGGCCCGGGCGTCGGCGAGCGAACGATGGAATCGCCGTTCTTGGTCTTGGGCGAATTCATGCGCCAGAACGGCCCGAGCAAATTGGCGTCGGTTTCGGTCTGGCCGCGACTGCCGTTGTTGAGCAGGCAGATCAGGCTCGAGAACCCGAGTGAGCCGGACATCAGCACGGCTTCGTTGTGCGTCTCGTTGGTGTGTTTGCCCAGTGCGACGATGTAACCGACGGCGGCCTGGAACTCCTCCTCGGTCAGCTTCACCTCGCGGGCGAATTGGTGCAGATGGCGGACAA
>Ga0307476_10000384_pt1 | contig 36142 bp, 28 predicted proteins | sample atmos_gasesECM2C_2_FD_203314 | JGI IMG/M metagenome (GOLD analysis project Ga0307476, IMG submission 203314) | Hardwood forest soil microbial communities from Morgan-Monroe State Forest, Indiana, United States - atmos_gasesECM2C_05 | ecosystem: Environmental > Terrestrial > Soil > Temperate... | reverse complement strand
CGGGAGCACGCGCGTTCGCCTACTTCGCCGCCTTCGATGCGCCGTGGCGGGCTTTCGATGCGCTCGCCGTGCCCGGCGCGACGCCGGGCGTGCACCCGGAGGAAGCGCATTGGGGACTGTACGACGCCCAGCGAGTGCCAAAAGCCGCCGCGCAGGAGCTTCCCCCGCTGCCGCAGTAACGAGGGATCACGCTCCCTTTATCGCAAGCTCCACTTTGACCGTGTCGCCGGCGTCGGGCTTCGGCGGCGCATTGGCGTCGGGCTTCGGCGGCGCATTGACGATGAACACGCGCGAGGCGTCGATGTGCCCATCGGAAACGAGCGCGTGTTGGATCGCCTGCGCGCGCTCCTTGCCGAGCGCTTCGAGATCGCTGTCGGGGACTGCGATATGGCCGGCCAGTGCGGCCTGGAGGTCGCTGATCGCCTGATCGTAGGAGGCGTCCTTGCCTTTCGCGTTCTCGAGCACCGCCGCGCTCGCGGGAAGCGCCGCGTCGCGGCCGAGGTCGGCATGAAACTGCTCGAGCAGCAGTGCGTAGTGCTTTGCAGGGTCCGAGAGCGCGATCTGCCCCGCGGTCTGCGGGTATTTCTTTCCCTCGCGTGTTTTCATCACCCGGGCGAGGAGCTCATCCTGCAGCCGCTTCTCGGCGATGTTCGAGCGATCCAGCTTGACGGAGTACACCATCGGCACGTCGAGCTTGACCTGCGGCCGCTCCTGCAGCGCATGCGCCAGCGAGTCCAGCTGTTCTTTTGCAGGCGGATCGATATCAGCAGTGCCGGGGCGGAACTCCACCTCGTTCATGTGCTCGCCACCGTGGCCGATGAGCCGGCCGAGCAGCGCGAACGGTGCGGTCGCTGCCTTGACGATGAGATTCTCGAACATCTTCCAGATGATCGGGCCGATGCGAAAGCTCGGGTCATCCAGCGAGCCGCTCATCGGCAGGTTGAGATCGATGACGCCATTACGATCCTTGAGGAGCGACACGGCGAGCTTGAGCGGCAGGTGCGTCGCATCGGGACTGTCTACCCGGTTGCCGATCTCGAGCTGGTCCACGACGAAGTGCTGCGCGGCTTCGAGCTTGCGTTGCTGCACCTTGTAGGAGACATCGACCGACAGCTTGCCCTTGTCGATGCGCCAGCCGGTGAAATACCCCGAGTACGGGTTGACCACCGTGAGGTCGAGGTCTTTGAGGTCCATGTGAATGTCGCTGAAGAGCGCGGCGGAGAGCAGGTTGACCGTGCCGGCGATGGTAATCGGCGAGTAACGGTTCACTCTGCCCTCGAGCTGCACCTTGGCGCGTGATTTCGGATCCGAGGAAAGTCCGGTCACGTCGCCGCCGAGAGACTGGATGCCGATCGAGAAGCTCGGCTTGATCCACAGGTCGGCGTAGTTGGCAGAGCCGTCGACGATGCGGATCGCGCCGATCGAGACCGGAAACGGTGTGACGGGACCCGGCGGAGCCGTTGCCGTCTGCACTGCCTGCCCGGTGGCGCCTTTCGCGGACGCGCCCGGAGCCGGCGCGCTGCCTTTGTGTCGGGCCACACGGTGTGGTGGCTGCTCGTCCGGCGCGGACGCGGAGGGAGATTCCGACGGAGGTGCGGAGGGTGGAGACGCGGACGACGACGCCGCACCCGGCGGCGTCAGGATCTGCTTGACATTGAGAGTGCGATCCGGCGCGACGAACACGCGCGCATACGGTTCGAGCGCAGTGATGCTGCCGATGCGCAGCGTTGCAGGCTTCGAGACATAGCTCATGTCTGCGATGCGCAGGCCCTTCCATCTGACGAAGTCCTGCTTCAGCGCGTTATCGACCGTTCGCAGGTCCGCCACGAACGTATTGCCTTTCACCTTGAGCGTGCCGGAGGCGTCGCGCTCCACATCGAGCCGGCTCCCGAGCTTGCCCTGCAGCAATGTCATGGCCGTATAGCGGGCGATATAAGGCTGCAGCATCGTGAGGCCGAGATCGGCTGCCTCGATGTGGGCGCTCAACGCGCCGGAGCCGCGCGCCGCCTTCGCATGCACGCTCAGCTTGCCGGTGCTGTTGACGCCCGTCTCCAGCGTGATATCGAGCGTATCGTCGGGAGCGTTGCTGAAACCCGCGACGTGCACACGCAGCGGATCGAGCAGCAGCGTCGCCGCGGGATGTACCTGCCGGTCCTCGACGGATACCTTGAAGCGCTCGGCGATCACTTCAGGCACCGAGATATGCCACTCGGAGGAGCCGTTCGAGCGACTTGCGGAAGTCTCGCTGGCGGAGGTCTCGCTCGCAGGCGTCGCGGGTGGCGGCACCGCGGCTGGACTGGCGGGGGGCGGGTGCGTTTCTGTCGAATCGCCGGACGCAGGGACCTCGCTTCCGCTGGCGGGGGCGAGAAGCTCGAGGAGGTTGAGCTTGCCCTGCTCGCTCATCCAGGCTTTGATGTCGCCATCCGAGAGCGCAACCTTCGTCAGCTCGATCCTGCGGCTCGTCAGATCGGCGCGCAGCTCATCGAGCGCAATGTTCCCAAGCTCGACGTAGTGCTGTTGAGCTCCGTTCGGCTTGATGCCGAGGCGGCTTACGGTCGCCGTGTGTACATCGACGCGCATCCCGAGCCCGTTGCCGGCGTTGCCGAGGTCGTACTCTCCCTTGATGCCAATCATTCCCGAGTCGATCTCGAAGGGCAGGCTCGTGCGCAGGTAATTCCAGATCGTGCGTGCCTTGAGGTCTGCGACCTCGAACACGCCGTGCGAGAGCAGCGGTTCGAGCCGCAAGGTTCCGCTCCAGCGCAGCCGCTCGCCGTCGGGCGAGGCGGCCTCGAGCGTGTAGGCGTCCGCGCTGCGGCGGCCGGTGGTGCTGAAATCGTGAAGCTCGAAAGCGATGGGCTTGAATTCGGCCCGGAAAGGTGACGTGCGCGTCCGATCCTCGAAGTAAGCCGTGCCCCCGATGATGGCAAAACGCGTGATGTAAAGCCGCAGTGGCGCAGAGGGCCGCTCGGGCTTGGCCGGTGCCGCGAAGCCTTTGCCGAGGTCCGCGAGGTTCAAAACGCCGTGCGGCCGTACCACCGCCCGCACGTACGGCTGCTCGAGCAGGATCTCGTTGAAGCTCGGGCCGAGGTGCCAGAGACTCGCTGCGACCTTGAGATCGACGTGCAGCCGGTCGAACGACAGCAGCGCGCTTCCGTCGGCATCGGGCAACGAGAGCCGGGTTACGTCGACGGTAAAGGTGAAGGGGTTGAAGCGAATCTCGCCGATGCTGAGAGCACGGTTGTAATGAGTCCCGACGAAGCTCCGCAGACTATTACGCGCGAAGTAGGGTACGGCGATGAAGCCGGCCAGCGCATATGCGCCGACCAGTACCGCGACCACGGCAAGAGCAATCCAGTAGCGTCGGTAGCGGCCCATGAACTGCGACCCTTATGTCGTCGATATCGTAGTTCATCGATGTCCCTGCCACCATCGCGTACGCCCACGAGTGCGGCGCAGTGCAGCAGCGGACAGGGTCGCTCTCAGTGAGGAACGGTCGCTGCTGCAACCGTCGCACGGCACTCTCCAAAGCCGATGCGCCGGAATCCTTCGCGCTGACAGAATGCCGTGAGGATGATCGTGTCGCCGTCGGCGACGAAGGCGCGACTCTCCCCGTCGGGCAAGCTTATGGGTTGCCGCCCGCCCATACTCAGCTCGAGAAGCGAGCCACCCTGCCGCGGTTCCGGCCCGGAGAGTGTCCCGGTCCCGAGAAGATCGCCACTTTCCAGATTGCAGCCGTTCACGGTGTGGTGCGCGATGAGCTGTGCGAGCGTCCAGTAGGCGTCGCGGTAGTTCGACTGGCTGAGGCGGACTGGAGGATCGCCTCGCTCGCGCATGCGCTCCGTCTCGAGCCACACTTCGAGCTCGATCGCCACCACGCCCGCGGCGCGGTTCGCGGCGGAATCGAGGTACGGGAGCGGCGCGGGATCATCGTCGGGCCGGACAAAAGACTCGCGGAACGGCGCGAGCGCCTCGAGCGTGACGATCCACGGGGAGAGAGTCGTCGCGAAGTTCTTGGCGAGAAACGGCCCCAGTGGCTGGTATTCCCACGCCTGTATGTCGCGCGCGCTCCAGTCGTTGAGCAGCGTGAGGCCGAAGACGTGCGCCTCCGCCTCATCGAGCGGCACGGGATCACCGAGGGGGTTGCCGGGACCGACGATGATCCCGAGCTCGAGCTCGTAGTCGAGCCGCTCGGTCGCGCTGACCGCGGGCGACGTCGATCCTGGACCTTTGATCTGGCCACGCGGGCGGGGAAACGAGCGACCGCTCGCCAGGATCGATGAGCTGCGCCCGTGGTAGGCGATGGGCACCCACTTGTAGTTCGGCAGCAGCGGCGTGTCCGGCCGGAACAGCCGTCCCACCGTGGTCGCATGGTGAATCCCGGAGTAGAAGTCCGTGTAGCCGCGTATCTCACAGGGCAGGCCGAGCTCGACCGCGACGCGTGGCAGCAGCGCTTTCTGCCAGCTCGACTGCTGGGCGCTACCGTGGCGTAAGCCGTCCGAGAGCGCAGCGCGCAGCTCACGTCTTGCGCTCTCGGGAGCCGCGAGCAGGTGCGCCATGTCGATGCTCTCGAGGAGGCCGGTGTCTGCGAGCGCGAGCACCTGATCGCCGATGGCGACTCCGATTCGCCACGGAGCGCTGGAACGCGGCTCGCGGAAGCGTCCGAACGGAAGGTTCTGGATCGGAAAATCGCCCGCCGGATCATTGGCAGACTCGACCCAGCTCGTGAGTGCCGGATCGTGCGTGGCGTCAGGCTTCCCCACTCACCTGCGGCCGCCGTCGCCGGCGGCGCCCCCGGGGCGGTTCTCGACCTTCAGTGTTCCGCGACGGATCTGGTCGCGCTCCAGTGATTCGAACAGCGCCTTGAAATTACCCTCACCGAAACCCTCGTCATTGCGACGCTCGATGAACTCGAAGAACACCGGCCCGAAGAGCGTCTCCGAGAAGATCTGCAGCAGCAGCCTCGGCGGCTCGCCGTTCGAAGTCTTGCCATCGAGCAGAATGCCCCGCACCTTGAGCTCGGAGACGTCCTGGCCGTGACCCGGGAGGCGCTCCTCGAGCATCTCGTAATAGATGTCATTCGGTGCCTTCATCAGCGGCACTCCGGCGCGGCGCAGTCCGTCGACACTCGCGAGCAGATCATCGCTGCGCAGTGCGATGTGTTGGATGCCCTCGCCGTTGAACTGCATAAGGAACTCCTCGATCTGACCCGTGCCGCCCTTGGCAGCCTCTTCGTTGAGTGGAATGCGGATCAGGCCGTCCGGAGCGCTCATTGCGCGCGAGGTGAGACCCGTATACTCGCCCTTGATGTCGAAGTAGCGGATCTCGCGGAAGTTGAAGATCTTCTCGTAGAAGGCGGCCCAGAAACTCATCCGGCCCCGGTACACGTTGTGGGTCAGATGATCGATCACCTTCAGACCGTGGCCTTTGGGTCGGCGCTCGACGCCGGGCAGGAACTCGAAGTCGATGTCGTAGATCGATTTGCCGTCCTCGCAGCGATCGATCAGGTAGAGCGGTGCGCCGCCGATGCCCTTGATGGCCGGGAGTCGCAGCTCCATGGGGCCGGTCGGCAGATCGATCGGCTGGGCACCGAGCTCCAGCGAGCGCGCGTACGCCTTGTGCGAGTCTGCGACGCGGAAGGCGAGACCGCAGGCGCACGGGCCGTGCTCGGCTGAGAAATAAGCGGCAAGGCTGCGCGGCTCGCGGTTGATGATGAAGTTGGCATCACCCTGGCGGTATAGGTCGACGTCCTTCGAGCGGTGACGCGCGACCCGGATGAATCCCATCTTCTCGAACAGCGGCTCGAGTACGCCAGGGGTGGGTGAGGCGAATTCCACGAACTCGAACCCGTTGAGCCCCATCGGATTTTCGAACGACTGGGTCATGACCTTCGTCCCCTGCGCATCATTGCGCCAGCTCTGCCGGTTATTCCCTTGGTGACGACGGATAGTATTCCCGTGTAAGGCGGCAGGGGCAACGCAAGGGTACGCGCCCCACCGCAATGTCGTTGAGAGACATGCAGTTATGCCGCGCGAACAGTATGGGCAGGCGCTCGGCACTGGCTGGACGGTCGCCGAACCGACCGCCCAAACTCGAGCGATGCTGCCGTGGAATTCGGTGGAGAAGCTGCGTGATAACTTCGGGGAATACATCATCCTCGTCACCTGCCGCAGCTGCCGCCACTCGCGCGAGGTGACACCGGCATTCCTCGCGCGTCATTGCCGTGGCGGCTGGGACGAGCCGCTCGCCAACATCGTCGGAAGGTTCCGCTGTCGCTGCGGCAAGAAATCGGTCGAGGTGCAGATCGGCTTCGATCGCAAGCCGCGCGGCTGGGCGAAGAATCCCTCGTAGGAGCGAGCTAACGCGTCGGGGTAGCGTCTTTTGCCGGCCAGAAGTCGCGTGCGATGACACGGTAGAGCGCGGCGGTGAAGCGCTCACCTTCCGAGCGCGGCATGTGCGACCACTCCGGCAGGTAATAACCCTGCAACTGCGGGTAGTCTTCGAAGTAGATCCCCGGCGCACCGGTGGCGGCGAGCAGCGCGTCCCATGTCGTGGCCCGCGGAAAGAGTCGCCGCTCGTAAGCGAGATACTCACCCTCGCTCGGCGAGCGCACGAAGAGCACCCGCACGCCACGCGCGCGCAGCTTAGCAACCGCTTTCGCCGTACGGTCGATCTGCTCCTTGATGGTCTTGCGCAGCTTCTCGGGTGGCGGATCCACCGCGGGCTCGAAGCGCTGCCGCCAGATACTGAGGGCGAGCTCGCGGTATTGCGGGTCAGTCACCAGCTTGCTCCACAGGTAGGTGTTGCGGTCCGCCTCAGTATCGGAAAGCTTGCGCACTTCCGTGAACCAGCGTCTTCCCGGGCGCTGCGGCCAGGGCTGCCGCGCGAGCACCGTCCGGAGTGCGAAATCGTCATCGTCAAAAGCGAAATAAGGCTCGAGCAGATGCATCGACAGCCACTGGCCGATTCGCTGCGAGGGCGACTGCTTGTGCAGGTAAGCGGGCGCGTCTTCGTGAAGGTCGAATCCCTGGAAGAACACCTGCGGGTCGATGCCAATGATCAGACGGCCGGTGAAGCGGGGATCGGCCGCAAGATCCTCCACGAATAGCAGCGGAGAAGTCCCCTCGAACGAGAGCTGGATCGGGCGTCGTCCCTCGAGACGTTCCCAGACCGGCAGCTGGATGTCGAAATAGGTGCGCGACGATCCGACGATCACCGTCGCATTGCCCTCGCCCGCATCGATCCGCCGCCGCTGTATGGCCCACAGCCCGTTGTTGTTGGCGATACTCGGCGTGGCGCCAAACGCGCGCCAGTACGCCTCCCAGCTGGCAAGTAGCAGAGCGAGGATGAGCACGACGCCGAGCAGAATTGCGCCCCAGGGCTGCTGCGGCACCGGCCGCACGGGCACCGGCTGCGCGACCCCGGGGCGATCGGCCGCCGTCTGACGGGCGTAGCGATCCACCGCCGGCGTGCCGATCGGCGCGCGCTCAGCGGCGCCGCGATGGCCGACGACATCAACGGCGACGGAGTCAGAACTGGAAGTAGATGAAGGCATTTCCCTCCCCTTGGGCAATGACGATCGCAAATGCGAACAACGCCCATACGACGCATACCAGGGCGGCGGGCGCGCGAGCGATCACGGACTCGAGGGTGCGGTCGCGCATCAACCAGTGCGTCACCAGCATCCCGCCAACGATGACCACCACCGTCAGCAGGCTGAAGGTGCTGAGAATCGGCTTGGTAGCGGCGCTGCGACCGACCATGCCACTCAACACCACCCAGGCCTTGGCAAAGGTCTTGGCACGGAAAAATACCCAGGTCACGTTGACCAGCGTGTAGGTAAGCAGGCCGAGCGCCACGAAGACGAGCGGACCGGGGCGGTAGCCGGCGAAGCGCGCGCGCAGTGCGCGCTCGGCCGCCAGATACAGGCCGTGCAACCCGCCCCAGACAACGAACGTCCAGTTCGCTCCGTGCCACAACCCGCCGAGCAGCATCGTCGTCATGAGCGCGGCATAGGTTCGGCGCGGTCCGTGACGATTGCCGCCGAGAGGAATGTAGAGGTAGTCGCGTAGCCAGGATGACAGCGTGATGTGCCAGCGCCGCCAGAAGTCCGAGAACCCCACCGCCGCATAGGGAAAGCGGAAGTTGTCCGGCATCGCGAAGCCGAGACACAGTGCCGCACCGATCGCCGTGGTCGAGTAGCCGGCGAAGTCGCAGAAGATCTGGCCGCTGAAGGCGAGAGTCGCAGCCCAGGCATCGAGCGCTCCCGGAATCCGCTCGCTGTCATAAACGCTCTCGGCGACATGCGAGAGAAAACTGTCGGCCAGCACGATCTTGTTGAAGAGCCCAAGGGTAATCAGCGCCAATCCGAAGCGCAGTTGGTCGGCACTCGCGCGGCGCGGCTGCGCGAACTGCGGCACCAGCTCAGTTGGACGCATGATGGGGCCGGCTACCAGGTGCGGGAAGAACGTCACGAACAGCGCGTAGTCGAGCAGGTTCTCCGCCGGCGCGGCGCGGCGCAGGTACACGTCGAGCGTGTACGACATGGTGGCGAACGTATAAAAGGAGATGCCGACCGGCAGCACGATGTCGTAGTGCGCCGGATGGTAGGCGATGCCGATCGCCGACATCAGCGCGGTGAAGTTATCGAGGAGGAACTGGCCGTATTTGAAGTAGCCGAGCATCCCCAGATTGGCGACGACCGAGAGCAGCATCCAGGCGTGGCGCGTCGCCTGCCGTCGCGCTTTGACCAGCCCCTGCGCGGCATACCAGTCGACGACCGTTGAGACCCACAAGAGGATGACGAACGGCGGGTTCCATGCCGAATAGAAGAGGTAACTGGCAATCAGCAGATTTATCTTCTTCGTGGTCCACGGCAGCGGCAGCGAGTGCAGGCCGAGCACGCAGGCAAAGAACACCACGAAAGTGAGTGAATTGAAGACCATCTCTCGCCGCCAACCGCTGCCGCGCGGTTGGGCGACCTTTCCCCCAGGGCGCGTCTTTCAGACGCTTTTGGTGATCATGCGGGGAAAACATTCCCCAGGCAACCTCGGGGCCTTCAAGAAGCAGCGCTCCGAGCGGACTGCATCGCCGCCTCGGCCCGACGCTTCATCTCCTCGGGGGGTATGTCCTCGACGTGCGTCGCCACGGTCCACACGTGACCGAAAGGATCCTCGAGCGTACCGGAGCGATCGCCATAGAACTGATCGGCCACCGGCCGCAGCGCCCGCGCGCCTGCCTTGACGGCGCACTCGAACACCCTGTCGACCTCCGCGAGGTAGAGCAGGATGCTGACGCTCGATCCGCCGAGCGTGCGTGGTCCGCGATAGCCCATGGAGGGGTGCTCGTCGGCCAACATGATCACCGAGTCCCCGATCTTGATCTCGGCGTGGCCCACCCGACCCTGACTGTCGGCCATGCGCAGCAACTCGATGGCGCCGAAGGTGTGCTTGTAGAAGTCGATGGCGTCGGCTGCGCCCTTGACGATCAGGTACGGCGTTGCCGTTCGATATCCTTTCGGGACGGGTTTGGTAGCCATGACGCACGCTCCTTCTGCTATGCGATGGAGCTTACTGCGTCGACTGCTGCCTGTCGCGGTACCAGATGTAATAGATCGCGCACAGCAAAGCGATGAAAGGCAACCCGAAGACGAGTGTCAGACGGAAGGTCGCCGTGAGGGCCGTGGTCGCCAGAACCGCAGCCATGAGCGCTGCACCGAGCAGAGTCGTAAGGGGGAAGCCTCGCATGCGAACGCGCAACGGTGGCTCGCCGGCGCGGGCGTGGGCGCGGCGAAAGAAATAATGCGTGATGAAGATCATCAGCCAGGTGAACATGGCGCCGAAGGACGAGATGGCCACCATCAACGTGAACGCTGACTGTGCCGCCGCGATACTCATGATCGCGGCGATAGCGATACCGGTGCTCGACAGCAGCAACGCCTGCAGCGGAACGCCGCGCGCGCTCAGCACCCCGAGGCGCCGCGGCGCATAGCCGGCGCGCGCCAGGCTGAACATCATGCGCGTCGTGATGTAGAGCTGGCTGTTCATCGCCGACAGCGCGGCAATCAGGATGACGAAGTTGAGGATAGCGGCGGCCGCCGGGATCGCGAGCGCGCGCATCACTTTCACGAACGGGCTTTCATCGATGCCCGCCGCCGTCCAGGGCACGATCGCCAGCACCAGAGCGAGGGTCAGCAGATAGAACAACACGAGCCGCAGCATGGTTGCGCGGAACGCTCGCGTGACGGCAACCTCGGGCTGCGTCGCCTCCGCGGCAGCCACTGCGATCATCTCAATACTGAGATAGCTGAAGATCGCCACGATCACGGCCACCCACGCGCCCCAGACGCCGTGAGGAAAAAAGCCGCCCTGGTCGAGGTAGTTGTGGAAGCCGAGGAGCGATGCTGCGGCGGAGGGCGACGCGGTCGCACGCCACAGCACGAAACTCGCGAGCAGTATGAAGAGCACGATGGCGGTCACCTTGATGGCCGAGAACCAGTACTCGACCGCGCCGAACACGTCGACGCTCCGGGCGTTAACCAGGATCAGCAGCGCCGAGAATCCGACGATCCACAGCCAACCCGGCACATCCGGAAACCAGAAGCGCATGTAGAGGGCAACCGCGGTGACCTCCGTGCCCACTGCCAGCACGATGCAGGTCCAGTAGGCGTAACGCACCAGGAAACCGGCCAGCGGCCCGAGGTAGTACTCCGCGTACGCGCCGAAAGAGCCGGTAGTCGGGTGGGCCACCGTCATCTCTGCCAGGCAGCCGATGAGCAGCAGCGCGATGAGCGCGCCGATCGCATAACTCACCAACACTGCAGGTCCCGCCAGGCTGATTGCCAGGCCGCTGCCGAGGAACAGCCCGGTGCCTATCGCCCCGCCGATGGCGATCATGGTCATGCGCCGGGCGTTCAGCGCTCGCCGCAAGCCGGACTCACGTCGGCTGATGCGTTCGAAGCTATCGGTGCTGGACGCCATGGGCTTTATGCACGGGGCAGTCTACACTCCAGCAGACGAGCGAGTGCCGCGCCAACATGGGGGCCTCAATGAAGCGGTTAGTCCTGCACCTCGCCTTCAGTGCCTTGCTCACTGCTCCGTGGAGCGGCCTCGCAGCGGCCGCCTCGGCGGCTCTCGATGCGCTTACTCCGAACGAAGCTGCCGGCGGACTGCACGAGGCCCTCGCGAAGGGCATCGACGTCGCGGTGTCGCAGCTCGGCGCGAAGAACGGCTTTCTCAACGATCCAAAAGTGGCAATCCCGCTGCCCGAGCCGCTGGAGAAAGCGGAGCGCGCGCTGACAATGATCGGCATGGGCGGACAGGGAGAAGAGCTGCGGGTCGCGATGAACCACGCCGCCGAGAACGCGGTTTCCCAGGCCAAGCCGATATTCACGCAGGCGTTGCGGCATATGACACTCGCGGACGCCAAGGCGATCCTCACCGGCGGCAATGATGCCGGGACGCAGTACTTTCGTCGCACCACCAGCGCTCAGCTCGGCGCGAAATTCAAGCCCATCGTGGCGGCACAAACCGCGAAACTCGGATTGGCCCGGCAATACAACGAGTACGCGGGCAAGGCGTCGCAGGTAGGGCTGATCTCCGCGCAGACCGCGAACCTCGATGACTACGTGACCGCGAAGGCGCTCGACGGACTCTTCAGCCGCATGGCAGACGAGGAGCGCGCCATTCGCAAGAATCCGCTCGGGCAAAGCAGCGAGCTGCTGAAGAAGGTGTTCGGCGCTTTGTAGCGAGCGCGCTCGAGACCATGAATCGACGGCCGTTGCTGCTCTTCGACGGCGACTGCGGCTTCTGCAGGTACTGGGCGCGCTACTGGCAGAAACTCACCGGCGAGCAAGTCGATTACCGGCCGTACCAGGCGGTCGCGCCCGAGTATCCGCACATCCCCACTGGCGAATTTCAGCGGGCGGTGCAATACATCGCGCCCGATGGCCGGCGCGCGAGCGCCGCGGAGGCGAGCTTCCTCACCCTGAGCCACGCGCGCGGCAAGGGCATTTGGCTCGCGCTCTATAAGAGAGTGCCCGCCTTCGCCGCCATCGCGGAGCGCGCCTACGCTTTCACCGCTGCACATCGGCCGGGATTCCATCGCATCAGCCTGTTTCTCTGGGGGAGGAACCCCGAGCCGCCACGCTACGATCTCGTGGCTTTTCTCTTCCAACGCCTGTTTGGCCTGATCTACCTGTCGGCCTTCGTCTCCTTCGCGGTGCAGGCGCAGGGCTTGATCGGCAGTCACGGCATCCTGCCACTCACCGAATTGACCGCAGACGCTCAGCGGACGCTCGGCACCGAGCGATTCTTCGTGATGCCAATGGTCTTCTGGTGGAGTGCCAGCGACTTCGCCATCCAGGCGGTGTGCTGGAGCGGGGCGGCGCTCTCGCTGTTGCTGGTATGCAATCTGCTGCCGCGCGTGAGTCTCGCGCTGCTGTACGTGCTCTACCTGTCGTTGCTCTACGCCGGACAGGCGTTCATGAGCTATCAGTGGGACGTGTTTCTCCTCGAGACCGCATCTCTCGCCTTGCTGATGAGCTTCGCGACGATGCCGGGCGTGTGGCTGCTGCGCTGGCTGCTGTACCGCTTCATGTTCATGTCGGGCGTGGTCAAAGTCCTCAGCGATTTCACCTGGCGAAATCTCTCGGCGCTCTCGTATCACTTCTTCACTCAGCCTCTGCCAACACCACTCGCCTGGTATGCCGCACATCTGCCGGTCGCAGTGCTCGAGACTGCCTGCGCCCTGATGCTGTTCGTCGAGCTGGCGTTGCCCTTTCTGATCTTCACCCCGCGCCGCCTGCGCTTCTTCGCCGCCTACGGCATCGCGCTACTCGAAAGCTGCATCCTCGTCACTGGCAACTACAACTGGTTCAACCTCCAGACGCTGCTTCTGTGCCTGATGCTGTTCGATGACGCCGCGCTGCGCAAGGTGCTTCCCTCACGGGTATTGCGCTGGCTGCCGACAGTGGCACCAGCCCGCGAGCCACGCCGCGCCACCACCGCCGTGATAGCCCCGCTCGTGTCGCTGATCGTCTTCGCGAGTCTCGTGCACATGGACCTGCGCTTCGGCGGTAATCCGCCGCGATTCGCGCTCGCGGTCGTACGAGCGATCGAGCCGCTGCACATCGTCAGCCCCTACGGACTGTTCGCCGTGATGACCACGCAGCGCGAGGAGATCGTCATCGAGGGCTCGATCGACGGCAACGACTGGCGTGAATACGAGTTCCGCTACAAGCCCGGCGACCAGGCGCGCCGCCCTCCCTGGAATATCCCCCACCAGCCGCGGCTCGACTGGCAGATGTGGTTCGCGGCGCTCGAGGATCCGCGCCGGTTGCCGTGGTTCTGGCGATTTCTGCAGAGGGTGCTCGAGAACGAGCCGACAGTGATGGCCCTGCTCGCCAGGAATCCGTTCCCCGACAGGCCGCCGCTCTACGTACGTGCCGAGTTCTACGACTACCGCTTTACCGACGGCGATCTGAAGGCCAGGGGATTGTGGTGGAGCCGGCGCACGCTCGGGCTCTACTTCCCGGTCGTGCGCCTCAAGACCGAAACCAATAACGCGCGAGATTAGTCCGCGAGGACTCAGCGCGGGCGCGGCGGCGCAGCTTCAGCCGAGCCTGTCGCTGCACTGTCATAAAAGCCGTCTATGGTGAGCGGCCTTCGACGACAGGTCGTCGAATCACAGCGGGGAGGAGAAGAAGCCATGATCAGGCAATTTGGCGCGTTCGCGCTCGGCGCAGTAACCCTCGGTGCAATGTCAGCGGTTTCGATAGGGACGGCATCCGCCGAGAAGCTCGGCGAGGGAGGCGCCGATGTCAAACACGTGCTGCTCGTCAGCGTCGATGGCCTGCACGCGCTCGACCTCACGAACTACGTCGCCTCGCATCCCGGCTCGACCCTCGCGGAGCTCAGCCGCCACGGTGTGACCTACACCAACGCCTCGACCTCGACGCCCTCGGATTCGTTCCCGGGACTCTCCGCGCTCGTCACCGGCGGCTCCCCGATCACGGCCGGCTTCTGGTACGACGTCACCTGGAATCGCGCAGTGGCGCCGCAGGCCGCAGGCAATACCGATATCGGCTCGACCGGCGGCAGCTGCCCCGGAACGATTGGTGCGGTCGTCGAGTACGACGAAGGCATCGACATCGACCTGACCGCGCTCGATGGCGGCGGCGGCATCAATCCCGCGTATCTGCCGCGCAACCCCGACGGCTGCGTTCCGATCTATCCGCATCAGTATCTGCGCGTGAACACGATATTCGAGGTGATCCGGTCGCACGGCGGTCGCACCGCGTGGACCGACAAGCATCCCTCCTACGAATGGACCAACGGGCCCAGCGGTACCGGCGTCCAGGACTTCTACGGTCCGGAGATCAATTCAGATCCGGTGGCACTGCCGCAGTTTCCCGGCTGCTCGCCGGTGCCGTATGCGGACAACACGCCTGATGACGGCTGGACCAACAGCTTCGACGACATCAAGTGCTACGACTCGCTGCACGTACAGGCGGTTCTCAATCAGATCGATGGCTATACGCATGACCGCGCCAAGTGGGTCGGTGTACCGGCGCTGTTCGGCACCAACTTCCAGGCGGTGAGCGTCGGAGAGAAGCTCAAAGTGGACCCGGTGACGGGCGCCAGCGGCGGCTACGTGGACGTGCTGGGCCACCCAGCGCCGGGACTCGCGGGTGAGCTCGATTTCGTCGATGCATCGCTCGCGCGCATGGTGAGCGAGATGAAGGCGCAGGGCATCTATGACCACACACTGATCATCATCGCCGCCAAGCACGGCCAGTCGCCGATCGACCTCAGCAAGCGCCGCGGCATCGGCAACGGCGAGCCGGCGACCACCATCGGTGCGGCAGAGGCATTCGACATTTCCGACGACGGCTCGCTCATTTGGCTGAAGAGCCCCTCCCTTACCGACGGTGTGGTGGCATCGCTCAGCCTGCCGAAGAATCAGCAGACGCTCGGCATCCAGGAGATCTTCGCGGGCCCGTCACTGCGCGACAAGTTTAACGACCCGACGCGTGACCCGCGCACTCCCGACATCATCCTCAAGGTCAATACGGGGGTAATCTTCACCGGCAATACCAACACCAAAATCGCCGAGCACGGCGGCTTCAACGAGGACGACGTTCACACCGCGCTGCTCGTCTCCCACGGCGGTCTCGCGGTACGGACGGTAAAGAGCGCGGTGAGCAATCAGCAGGTCGCCGCAACCATCGTCAAGGCGCTCGGGCACGACCCAGAGGAGCTGCAGGCGGTGCGCGCCGAGCAGATCCACGTGCTGCCCTTCCTGTTCAGGGACGACTCGTTCAGGGCTGACTGACCGTCATCGTCATGCGCGCCCGGCCCTGCATGCGCCGGGCGCGCCTCGATCCCACGGCATAGAGAGCCGCGCCGCTCAGCAACACGGCCGCGGTAGCCCCCACTACCTTGAGGACGGCGAGCGCCGGGTTCTGCTCGCCCGCCGGCGGCACGCAGGCGAGCACGATCGCTCCCAGCGAGGTCGCCATACCGAGTACACCCATCGCCACGATCGTGAGACGTCCACCGGGAATGTGCGCCTCACCGGCTACCGGCGACTCGCCGGAGAGTCTGATGGCAGCGCCGAACAGCCCGAGAAAAGGCAGCAGCGATGCGGCCACCATCATGTCGACCAGCACGTTGTACGCCCCTGCCACCGAGGTCCCCGCCTGGCCGAAAAGCACGAACGCCACAGCAAGCGCCGCCTGCGTCCAGATGGCAACTGCGGGCGAGCCATAGCGCGGGTGCAGCCGGGCAAAGCTCTCGGGAAGATAGTGATCGATTCCTGCCACGAACGGTAATCGCGCCACCGTGCCGAGCCACAGACAGACACTGCCGAGACGATCGAAGACGACGCAGAGCACGCCGACGGGAATCAGCCAGCCGAGTCCCAACCGCGCGGCCGATATGCTGATCGCGTCCATGACACCGTAAAGGGTGTTGGTTTTCTCCGCCGGGACCGAGAGCAGCACCGCTGCGGTCCCCAACACGTAGACCGCGACAATCATCGGCGCAGCCAGCGCAAATGCCCGTGGTATCGTGCGTCGCGGCTCGCGGATCTCTCCGCCCATCAGTGCGATGCCCTCGGCCCCGATCCAGGCAAACACGATCGTCGCCCAGAACTGCACCTCCGAGAGTCGCAGGCCCGGCACCAGCGTATGGCGGTTGATGACGGTGGCCGCTCCGAAGCGGCGCCAGATCGCAAGCCCGAGCACTACCAACAGGATCGTCCCGACCCAGCGCGCAACCGCTCCGGCGCCATTAAGCCATGCCGCATGCCGCAAGCCGCGCACGTTGAGCGCCGCGGCGATGAGGATCGCCGCGGTCGAGAAGGTGACGAAGTAGGTCGGCGAGGCGCGCGCCGCTGCGTCCGCCCTCCCCGACCAGAAAAGCGCGCTGCCCGCAGTGAAGTACAGCATCGCGGGAAAGAACGGCAGGTTCGACGTCCAGTACGTCCACCCGGTCATGAAGCCGGCGAACGGCCCAAACGCCCGCTTGCTCCAGACGTACAGTCCGCCCTGGTCCGGATAGCGCGACGACAGGAAAATGACGCATACCGACAACGGCAGGAACATCGCCAGGCCAACTCCCACCCACACGATCAGCGAGCCTGGTCCGGCGGCGGCGGCGGTTGCCGCCCATTGCAGGCTGCTGCCGGCGGTGACGATGTAGAGCGTGACGGCGAACAGTCCGAGCGACCGCGTGAGCTGCGGCGCAGCGCAAGGGGCTGAGTCCGCTGCCATCCCCGTTTCAGGTTGCCCCGATGCGGCGCTGCCCATCCCAAACAATAGACATATCGGCACGTCTTCGCAAAGAATGTCCCTCGAATCCGGCCCCAGGAGTCGCCGTGTACAACCCCTTAAGTCCGCTCACCAATGCGCAGCGCCACGCATTCTTCGCGGCCCTCGGCGGGTGGGCGCTGGACTCATTCGACTTCTTCACGTTCGTCTTCTGCCTAAAGGCGATCAGCTCCGACTTTCACACCGACGTGAAGGCGGTGTCGGAGGGGCTGTTCCTGACGCTCGCCTTTCGGCCGGTCGGCGCGCTGCTGTTCGGCTGGCTCGCCGAGAAGTACGGGCGGCGCCCCGTACTGATGCTGAACGTCGTCACCTACTCCGCCGTGCAGCTCGCCACCGCATTCGCGCCGAGCCTGCAGATGCTGCTCGCGTTGCGCGCACTCTTCGGCGTCGCCATGGGTGGTGAATGGGGGGTCGGTGCGGCGCTGGCACTCGAGACACTGCCGGCACGAGGGCGCGGCTTCTTCTCGGGGCTGCTCCAGGAAGGGTACGTATTGGGCTACCTGCTGGCATCACTCGTCTTCGCACTCGCATTCGAGCACGTCGGCTGGCGTGGCATGTTCATCATCAGTGCCGCTTCGGCGCTGCTGGTGCTGTACATCCGCTTCGGCGTCGAGGAGTCGCCTGCCTGGCGCGCAGGTGTCTCACAGCGGCGTGCCGCCGCCGGTGCCGTGTGGCGGGCGGCGCGCGAGCACTTTCCGATGCTCGTCTACCTGGTGCTGCTGATGGCCTGCTTCAATGCGTTCTCGCATGGCTCGCAGGACATGTACCCCACCTTCCTGCAGGCGCAGCGCGGATTCTCTGCCGGGATGACCGGCACACTGGCGATCGTCATGAACTGCGGTGCGCTCGCCGGTGGGATCTTCTTCGGCTCGCTTTCAGAGCGGCTCGGCCGCAAGCGCGCCATCATGCTCGCCACAGCGCTGTCGCTGCCCATGATCCCGCTGTGGCTCTATGCCCAGACGGCCGTGCTGCTCGCCATCGGGGGCTTCCTCATGCAGTTCATGGTGCAGGGCGCATGGGGCATCGTACCGGCGCACCTCAACGAGCTGTCGCCGTCGTCGGTACGGGCAATCCTGCCGGGCTTCGCCTACCAGCTCGGCAACCTCGCGGTGTCGCGCCTCGGACCGATCCAGGCCGGCGTCGCCAAAGCCCACAATGGCGACTATGCCTACATCATGGCCTGGACGATCGCCGTGGTGGCGATCCTGCTGATCGTGGCCACCGCGCTCGGGCGCGAGGCCCGAGCAGCGGAGCTCACGGTAGCCGTCTGAAGGTCGTCAGCTCAGAACTTCACGCGACCGCCGACCATGAAGGTCGTGCTCGGTTCGCTGCCGCTGGTTCCCGCCCCGTTGGCCGAGCTCGGCGTTGAGATCGTGCATGCGGCTCCGGCGGAGCACCCCGGGAACCCATTGGCCAATCCGTCAGTGACCTCGGACCAGTTCACGCCGGCATAAACGTCGTAGTGCTTGTTGAAGACGTAATCCAGCACGAAGGACGCCTCGTCGAAATGACCGGCGCACAGGAGCCCTGCGGCGCTGCAGCCGACACCCTGCGTACCGTCGGTCCCGAGGCCGATGGTCCAGCTGTTCTGCGTGATGTGGTAGTAGGCGGCGACGAGTTGCAGGTTGGGTCCTGCCATCCACCTCGCGCCGACCCACTCCATGTTGTAGACCGCCGGGTTATTGACATTGATGCCGACGTCGATCGCGTAGCTGTTCTGTGCAGTGCCGTCCGTGTAGTCGTAATGCGACTTCTGGATGTGCGAGTAGCCGGCGTAAAACGTGATCTTATCGTTCTGGTCGAGCTGGCCGGTGTACTTGGCCATGAGGTTCCAGGACGTATCGGTCGAGATGTACGCTGCCAGACCTGCCGGCGGGAGGGGAGCCCCCGTGGGCCCGATCCCGGCTGATGTCGTCAGCGGATTCACGCCGCCGTTATCGAACGAGCTCCTCAGGTTCACAGCCCCCTTCTCCTTCTCGTATACGAGATCGACAGAGAGCCCCTCGGTGTTGATGCCAAGCTCGCCGGCGAAGGACTTGTCGAGGAGACCAGTATCCTGACCGCCGTTCGAGTACATGATTGCGAGATGCAGCGGTCCGCTCTGGTAGCCGTATCTCGCGGAATTGTCCCAGCGCCCCGCCTGAGTGCTGCCCGCGCCGCCGTTGAAACCCGAATAGCCGAGGAACGAGAAGGCATAGGAGAGCGTCTGCGGATCGAACTGGGCGAGCGCGTCGAGCTGCAGCGAGTTGTGACGGCCCACGGTGAGCTGCCCGAGCTGCGTCTGGCTCATGCCGCCCCAGAGCATGCTGTTGAAGGCCTGACCGCAACGGCTGCTGTCGGCGTTCGCCGTCTGCTGACCCACTTTGAGCGAGCTGTTGTTCGCTAGGCTCCCGCAGGCATCCGTGAGCTGGCCCGACAGCGGATTGAAGCCGGTCTCGGCCCGGGCCACGAGATTGAAGTCGTTGCCGATCGGCTCCGTGACCCGTACCCCGATCTTGGATTGCTCGAGGCCGCTCTCCGCGATTGTCGATACGGAGCCGGCGAAATTGCGCGTGGTAGTGAAGGCCTGGTACTCGAGGCCACCCGGGAATTGCCCATTGAGCGGCACGCCACGACTCTGGTAGGCGTAGCCGATATCGACGGTGCCATAAAGCGTGACGCCGCCGAGCGAAAGGCTGTCAGGTAACGGGTCCTTCATTTGCGCGTTGGCGGATGTGCCAACGAGCGCCAGTGCAGTCGCCATTCCGAGCAGATGCCATCGCTTCATGTTCTCTCCCCTCGTACGGTGCTGAGTCATCCGGTGCGCTGTGTCGTTACTGGGCTCGAACAAAATGCTCTGTTGCAATGCCACTACAGGCTTAATGCAATCGGCAAACGATGTCGAGTATTCCACAGGAACCACGCAGTAATAAAGTCGTCATAATTTGTTGCATTCCTGCATCATTTTGACGACTCGGATGCCACCCCAATCCTCCTCAGCCCCGCCGCGAAATCTCTATCGCACTGCAGCAACCTACGGCTGTGGGATGTCGAGACACTGCCCGAGGAACTTCACTGTCGCGTAGAGCTGGTAGTCCTGGTTGGGTTTCTTCTGGAATCCGTGTCCCTCGTCCTTTGCGGCGATGTACCACACCGGGGTTCCCTGGTTGCGGAGTGCCGCGACAGTCTGGTCGCTCTCGCTCACAGGCACGCGCGGATCGTTTCTGCCCGCGACGACCAGCATGGGCTTCCTGATCTTGCCAACGTTGCTCATCGGCGCGATACGCTCGAGGAACTCGCGCATCTTCGGGTCGCGCTCGTCGCCGTATTCGACCCGGCGCAGGTCGCGCCGGTACGCCTCGGTGTGCTCGAGGAAGGTGACCAGATTCGACGGACCCACGACATCCACCGAGCAGCGGATACGATCGCTGTAGAACGCCGAAACCGCGAGTGTCATGTGGCCACCGTAGCTGCCGCCGCCAACGGCCACGCGACTCGCAATCGAGATCGGGCTGCGCCTGGATCCAGTCGAGCAGTGCGTTGATGTCCTTGTAAGCGCCTTCACGCAGAAAACCATTGTCGAGGAGGTCGAATGACTTGCCGTAGCCCGTTGAGCCACGCACGTTGGGCTCGAGCACTGCGATTCCGAGCTCGTTGACGTAGTAGCCGGACCGCCCGAGAAAGTCCGGGCGCGCCTGCCCTTCGGGACCGCCATGAATGATGACCAGCACCGGCCGCTTACCGCCGAACCGTGCCGGCGGACGGTAGAGAAACCCGCTGATGGTGCGGCCGTCGAAGCTCTTCCACTTCACCAGCTCCGCCGCTCTCAGCCCGGCAGTCGGCACGGCCGTCTCGCTCTGCGTCCAACGCATGATCTTTCCGTCCGGCACGCCGACTGAGTAGACATCGCCAGGCATGCGCGCATTGCTCAGGCTGACGGCGAGCTGTCGACCATCGCCGTCCCAGTGGATGCTGTCGATGACGCCCCCCGGGAGATCACGCACCCGGCTGAGCACGTTGCTCTTCGTGGGCATGAGATAACGCGCACTGCCGCCGCCTTCGTTGGTCACCACCGCGAGGTACTGACCATCGCGTGAGACCTCGATGTGCTCGACGTCCCATGCGATGGCGGTGCTCAGGTAGTGATGCGCGCGCGTGTCGAACGGCAGGTAGGTGAGACGCTGAAACTCGGAATCCCGGTCAGTCGTCACATACAGGCCCTTTCCGTCCCGGGAGAACCGGCCTTCGCCGTATGCGACGTTCTTCTCCTCCCGCGGTGTGACCGCAGTCTTCTCGCCGCTCGTCGTGTCGACCAGCCAGAGGTGGATCTCGTCGATGGAGATCTGCTCCTGCAGCAGGATCCTCGAGTCATCCGGCGACCACTCGAGCGGTGTCCATCCGCCGCCCTCGAGCTGAGTCAGCAGGTGGTCCGAGCCTAGCTCAGCGGGATTCATGACCCACAGGTCGGTGTCCTTGCCGGTGCGTCGCGTCGAGACGTAGGCGATCAGATCGCCACGGCTCGAAAACAGGCCCATCAGGTTGCGCGACTTCCCGTCCGTGAGCAGGGTGCTCACGCCGCTCGCCAAGTCAGATCGGTAAAGCTGGTACCACTCGCCGCCACCGCTGTCCTTCGCGTACTCGATGTAATCGCCACTGTTCGGATGAAAGGGCGCGGCGCGCACGGCGTCCTCGAAGAACGTGAGCTGCCGGCGATCTCCCCCGGGCACACTCACAGGTGCAATTGCGGCGTCTCGGCAAAGCGTGTATGGATCAGCAGCGAGTGATTCGATGGATGCCAGTCGAGCAACACCGCCCTGCGAATGTCGCCGTAGCGGTCAATGGAGTCGGCGAGACTGGTCGATATCGCTGGAACGCCGTCGATGACCAGACTCGGCGGCGGCGTTACGACGGCGCCCTGCGCCAGGAGACCTGAGCTCACGCAGAAGAGCTGTAGGGCGAGCAGTTGTTGTTTGAAGCTCATGTGTAACTCCCTCGGTTGTCTCCCGCTCGAGATGCGCGGATTGTCGCAATGGCGCCCATCGCGGTCCATCGTGGCCATGAGAGCCGCGCCGCTTAGGTGCGCACTTGGCACGGCGCTCCTCGCGTTGCTCGGCTGTGTCGCCATACCTCCCGAGTCGCCGCAGCAGCGGCAGGCGGATGACGAAATCGCCGCTCGGGTCTATGCGGCGCTCGAGTCCGATCGAATGCACCTGTACATCGGACTCGACGTGCGGGTGCACGCGGGAGTGGCCTACATCAGCGCGCTGACGTTCGACCCGTCGGTGCGGGATCAGGCGACCGAGATCGCTCGCAACGTGGCCGGGGTCACCAGGGTGGTGAATGAGATCGAGGTGAGCGCCGGAGCAGCGCACTGACAGCGGTGGCGGCTCGACGGCGCAACGGGTCGGTGATGCTGAGCGGGGCGGTCCGCCCTCGAGCGGCCGTTGCCTACCAGATGCCTCCGAGCGCCACGGTGATTGCCTCGCCGTTTATGGCGCCCGCGGCGTCGCTGCACAGGAATGCGATCACCTCCGCGACCTCGCGCGGCTCGAGCACGCGGTTTTGCGGATAGATCGAAGCGCGCTCGCTCCAGACCTGCTCGACGCCGATGCCGCGCCGCTCGGCCTCTGTCTTCGCAGACCGCTCCGCCATCGCCGTGCGCACCCAGCCCGGCAGCACCGCGTTGGAGGTGACTCCGAACGGCCCGGCGTCCTGTGCCACTGCCCGCGCGAGGCCGATGACTCCATGCTTCGAAGCGGTGTAGGCGCTCCCCCGCCGCTCAGCCTTCTCCCCGGCGGTGGAGCTCGTGAATACCAGCCGACCAAAACCGCGCTGGCACATGCCGCCGACGGTCAGCCGCGCGAGCTCAAAGGGGGCGTCCAGGTTGATCCGCAACGTCTCGCGCCATACCTCAGGGTCCTGCTCCCACACCAGCCGCTCATGAGCCGAGCCGATGCCATGATTCACCACCAATATCTCGACAGGCCCGAGGCGGCGCTCGGTCTCCGCCACCGCCCGGGCACAACCCTCGACGGTTCCGAGATCGACTGCGACGTAATCGACGCCCACGGTCGCGAGCTCCGCGGCGCTGCGTGAAGCGACCATGACGCGGGCGCCCGATGCGGAGAGCAACAGCGCCGCCTCGCGCCCGATCCCGCGGCCTCCGCCCGTAACGAGCGCTACACGTCCATTCATCGCTGCACCCCGATTGCGTTGGTCGACACCCGCTCACCTTGCATTCCGCGAAACTCGACGAACGAGGTGATGCGCTGCCAGAGAAAGTCACCATACTGAAATGGCGTGAACAGGTTCGGCGGATCGATCGACAGCGGCGCGATGATGGCATCGGCGCGCGCTTCGTAGAAGAAGGGAATCGAGCAACGCCCAACACCCGTCCCGAGCACACGGTGCTCGGTCGCACGAACGCGGCCGGCCGACCACTGCTCCAGCACCTGGCCGAAGTTGACGACCAGAGTGCCCTCGCGCGGCGGCACGTCGATCCACCGGCCATCCCGTCCTCGCGCCTGCAGTCCTGCCACCTCATCCTGCGCCAGGAGCGTCACGAATCCCGAGTCAGTGTGAGGCGCGCCGACGAGATAGCGACGCGTTGGCTGCCCTTCGACCCAAAGTCCAGGATCGGCAACCGTCGCCAGCTCGGCCCCACTGCGCGCGGGATAGCGAATCAACCGCAGCGTGGATAATCCGCGGCGGAATGCCGCATCGAAGTACTCGGCGCGAAGCCCGAGACTGCGAGAGATAGAGCGCAACAGTGCTGCGCAGATGCGCTCCATCCCCTGGTAGTAGGCAGCCGTGGCCGCACGCCACCCAGGGAGGCGCTCCTCCTCCGGAAGCGGGGTGAGCTCCCGCAAAGGGTCATCGTTGACGGCGACCTCGGGCCCGTAGGCAACATCCCCGCCAAGATCGATGCCTTCCTTGGAGGTCAGGTTTCCAGGCTGGAGTGGAAACCAGCCTCGGTAGACGTTGCGGTTCTCGGGCGCGAACTTGCGTCGGTACAGGCGGCGTTTGTCGGCGTCGCCGAGGGAGAAGATCGCCAGCAGACGCGCCCGTGCCTCGCGCCCGAGTGCCACCTCGCCTGGCAGCCCACGGATGCCCAGGAAGCCGACTTCGCGCGCTGCCGCGAACAACGCCTGATCGACGCTACTTCGGGCAGCAGACTCGGCCCCGAACAGGGCAGCCACGTCGATGAGGGGAATCCCGGTCATGCGGTCATTATCGCCCGGCGAGGTAACGAGTCATAAGCGCTTGATGCAGTCCCGGCATCTGCGTGAGTATGAGATGGTTTGAGCCCGCTCTCACAACCTACCCCCGGGCAAGGGACGGTACTTACTTCTGCCGAGGCACGCGCGGCCGGGCTGTCACGCCCGTTCTACGTGGTCGCGTTGCTCGCCCTCGTGCTCGGTATCAACTACGTCGACCGCGGCGCGATGCCGACTGCCGCACTACAGATGCGGCACGACCTAGGCCTGACCGCTCAGGATTACGGCATCCTGTTCTCCGCATTCTGGTACGTCTACTTCTGGGTACAGATCCCGGTCGGCTGGCTGGCCGAGCGCTACGGCGCGCACCGGGTGCTCGCCGGGGGACTCGTGATCTGGGCGGTGGCGACCTTCCTCCAGGGCGCGGCCGTTGGTTTCTGGTCGCTCATCTTGATGCGGTTGCTGCTCGGCCTCGGTGAGAGCGTGGGTTTCCCCAGCGTGTCGAAGCTGCTCGCCTGCATCGTGCCGCTGGAGAATCTTGGCAAGGCCAACGGGATCATGAGCCTCGGCTATCTCATGGCGCCCGGCGTCGGCATCTGGCTCGCGGGGCTCCTCATCGACTCGGTCGGCTGGCGCGGCATGTTCATGGTGTTCGGCGTCGCTTCACTCATGTGGCTCGTCCCCTGGTCGCTGGTGAAGCTGCCGAGACTTGCAACTGCGCGAGCCGACGCCTCGACGCCCACCTGGAGGATGGTGCTGTCGCAGCGTGGTCTTTGGGGCACGAGCCTCGGACTGTTCTCGAGCAACTACCTCTGGTACTTCATGCTCGGCTGGCTGCCGAGCTACCTCGAGGAGGAGCACGGTTTCTCGATGCACGAGATGGAGCGCGTCGGAACCGCGGGCTATCTCGTCAACGGTGTGACGGCACTCCTCACCGGCTGGCTGGTCGATCGCTACGTGCGTCGCGGCGGATCGGTTAACTTCGCGTGGAAGCTCATCATGGGACTCGCGCACAGTGGCTCGGTCGTCTTCATGCTGTTGATGGCCTGGGGCTCGCAGTCGACGGCGATCGAAGCGATGTTCGGCTTCCAGGTGATGATGGGAGCCTCCTCCGCCGGCACTTATGTGATGGGACAGATACTCGCCGGACCAAAGGCCTCGGGTCGCTGGGTTGGAATCCAGAATTCGATCGGCAACGTGCCCGGGATGATCTCGCCGGCGTTGACGGGCTTCATCGTGCAGCACACCGGCCACTATGAACTCGCCTTCGTGGCCTGCGCGGTGATGAGCGCACTCGGCATCGTCGGCTGGATCGGACTGGTGCCCAAGCTCGAGCCACTCGCCTGGCGATTTCCCGCATCGAGCGCTGCGGGTCGCGCTCCCGCGCCAACCTGAGGATATGATAAGACGCACGTCCCGCCTCACGGGCGGGCCTGTAGGTTCTCCGCGGAGTAATAACAATGCACGCGCCGACCCGAGCCTTGCTCGTTCTCATGGTGGCCGCCCTGGTGGGATCATTAACCGACTTCGCCGTCGCGGATCCCGCAGACACCAGCGGGACGGATACCGATCGCGGGGGCGTGCTGCAGGAAGTGGTCGTCACCGCTGAGAAGCGCAGCTCCACCGTACAGGACACGCCGATCAGCATGACCGCCGTGACCGGTGATCTCATGCAGCAGCAGGGCATCACCAATCTCAACGGCATTATCCAATCCGTGCCCGGCATTTCCGTGCGCACCGCGGGTCCCGGTCAGACCGAGCTCGAGATGCGTGGCATGTCCTCGTCGGGCGGCGCCTCACCGACAGTCGGCTTCTACCTCGACGACTACCCTCTCAGTCCCCCGGCGGCCGCCCTCAACGGCAAGGTAGTCGTAGACCCGGATCTGTTCGATCTCTCCCGAGTGGAAGTGCTGCGCGGGCCGCAGGGAACGCTGTACGGCTCCGGCTCGATGGGCGGCACCGTGAAACTCGTGACCAACGCGCCGCAGCTCGACAGCTTCAAGAGCGCGGCGGAAGTCACTGCCTCGGGCACCGTCGGTGGCGGTTTCAACCGCGGCGGCAGTCTGATGCTGAACCTTCCCGTGGTGCAGGATTCGCTCGCGCTGCGCGTCGTACTCACCGACAAGTACGTCGACGGCTGGATCAATCGCGTCGTTCTCGGCGAGGCATTCCCGGTGCCCACCAATCCCGGCCCCTGCGGAGGCGGCTGGCCGGGATGTACGCGCGGCGACGTGGCTGCGGTGACGCCGGAGGAAGTCGTGCCGCGCATCAACTGGACGCGACTCGAGGGTGGACGCGCCAACCTGCTATGGCAACCGAGCGAGGCGCTCAAGATCAATGCGCTGGCCATGTACCAGAAGCTCGACATGGGCGACTACAGTCAATACGACCTGCCGCCGGGTATCCCCGACGCGCGCTACCAGCCCTTCAATGTCGGGGAGCCGATCTACGACATCTTCCGGCTTTACGGCGTAACGATCAGTTACGACATGGGGTTCGCACAACTGACTTCGGCGACTTCGTACTATTCGCGCGAGGAGAGTCAGACCCAGGACGATTCCGAGGCGCTCTACAGCGTCGTCGGCCTGTTCGGCGCATCCATCCCCCAGTTCTACAACATTCCGTTCAACGAGACCGACACCACACAGGTGACCAGCGAGGAGCTACGCCTCGCCTCGACCGGCAGCGGTCCCTTGCAGTGGATCGGCGGGGTTTTCTTCACCGACTTCAAGTCCGTCTTCACCGAGTACAACGCCTCCGTGCCGCTGGCATTCATATCGGTGGGCGGAGCCGCCGCGAATCCGCTGGGGTTGATCTATCAGGCGAACAATCCCTACTACATCAAGCAGTACGCTGTCTTCGGCGAGGGCACTTATGCATTCACCGACAACTGGAAGCTGACCGCGGGCGTACGGCTGTACAGGTTCAACAGCCACGCCGATGAGGAGACGGCGGGCTTCGCCACCTCATCCGGCAATGCGGGACAGACGCTCAACTCCTTTTCGCAATCCAATAGCGGCACGAATCCGAAGGTCACGCTCTCCTACGAGAGCAACCATCAGCTGACCCTGTACTCCACCGTTGCGCGCGGCTTTCGTCCCGGCGGCATCAATCAGCAGATCCCCGCCAGCATCTGCACGATCAACACCGAAACATATGGCCCGGACAGCACCTGGAACTACGAGGTCGGCGAGAAGGCGCGTCTGCTCGATAACAATCTGGTGGTGAATTCGGATTTCTACTACATCCACTGGTCGCAGGTGCAGCAGATCATCAATCAGACCTGCGGCTATCCGCTCACGGAAAACGCGGGCACCGCAGCGTCCTACGGGCCCGAGATCGAGATCAACGCGCGCCTGTCGCCGCAATGGACCCTGACGTTCAGCGGCACCTACACTCATTCCACGCTGACCTCGGTTAACCCAACCATCAGCGCCGCCGATCCGGCACTGGTTCCGGGTCTGGCGATCCTCAACATCCCGAAGTACACCGAGACCACGTCGCTCAATTACACTCGGCCCGCCTTCGGAGACTTCAATTTCACGGCACGGCTCAACAACTCCCTCGTGGGCCCGGAGACCGATATCGAATATACTTACGCGCAGCTCCCTTCCTACGACCTCGTGGGCCTGCGCTTCGGGCTGGCGAACGAGAAAATGTCGGCCTACCTCTTCGCCGACAATCTGACCGACAAACGGGCGGAACTTGGCATCAACACCACGGCTTTTGCCTGGACGATTCCCTCCGTTGAGCGCGTGGTCACCAATCAGCCGAGAACGATCGGGATCGACGTCAATTACAAATTCTAGTGGCGGCGGGCGGCGCCGCCACCCGGCGCTCGCTTGCTACAGGTCGGAACATCGACACCTGGGAGCAAATGGCGCGTTTGAGCTCTATTCTCCTGCTGATCTGCAGCCTGATGGGCTGTTCCGCTCGAGATGAGTCGAATGGAACCGAATCGATTACGGCTGCCGACTCCACCGCGATGCAAAAGGAGGTGCGAGCGTTCGCGACAGCAGTGGCCGATGATGTGACGCGAGAAGGCCCGCTTGCCTGGCGTCGTTACTTCGAAGACAGCCCGGCATTCTTCATGGCCGTCAACGGACAGGTGATTTTCCCGAGCGGGGGTGCGGCGAAGGATGGCATCCCCAAAGTGGCCCTCGCGTTCAAGCGCATCGAGTTGAGCTGGGGAAACGAATTGCGAATCGATCCGCTGACACGTGGACTGGCGGTCGTTGCAACTCCCTGGCACGAGGATCTGACTGATTCTGCCGGACACGTCACGCAACAGTCGGGTTTTTTCACCGGGCTCGCCGAATATCGCCACGGCCACTGGCAGTTTCGCAACGCGCATTGGTCCGCGTCAGCATCGGCCTCGCCCCCGCCGTAATCGAATCAGCCAGGCCTGGGAGTCCGCCCGGAGCCGCGCCGCGCGGCTTCGATCGCAGCGATGTCGATCTTGCGCATGCTCATCATCGCCTCGAATGCGCGACTGGCGGCCGCCTTGTCAGGACTGGTGATCGCTTCCAGGAGTGCCCGCGGCGTGATCTGCCAGGACAGGCCCCATCGGTCCTTGCACCATCCGCATTGGCTTTCGGCTCCCCCGTTAGCGACGATCGCATTCCAGTAGCGATCGGTCTCCGCCTGATCATCGGTCACGACCTGAAACGAGAACGCCTCGCTGTGTTTGAAGGCCGGGCCGCCGTTGAGGCCAAGGCAGGGCACTCCGAGAACCGTGAACTCGACGGTGAGCACCTGTCCCTGTTTGCCAGCCGGGTAATCCCCGGGAGCGCGGTGCACGCCTGTGACGGTGCTGTTTGGAAATGTCTGCGCGTAGAACCTGGCGGCTTCCTCTGCTGCCTCGTTGTACCAGAGGCAAATTACGCTCTTGGCCATTGCCGGTCTCTCCTCATTGGTCAGTCGGCGAGCTACGACGAAAGAGTGCCACGAAAATCGACAGCTGACGTAGCCGCACTTACGGTCGCGCTGCCGCTCTTGGTCGCTCGCAGGCCCCTGTATGCTGACCCGTGTCATGTCGATTCGGGTCGGCATCTCGGGCTGGCGCTATGCACCCTGGCGCGGGGTGTTCTACCCGCGCGGCCTGCGCCAAGGCGCTGAGCTCGCCTATGCCGGCCAGGTATTTTCCACGCTCGAGATCAATGGTTCGTTCTATTCGCTGCAGAGACCGGAGAGTTATGCGCTATGGCACACGCAGACTCCGCCCGGCTTCCTGTTCGCCCTCAAAGGCGGCCGCTACATCACACACATGCTCAAGTTGCGCAAAGTCGAGAAGCCGCTCGCGAACTTCTTTGCTTCGGGCGTCCTCAATCTGCGCGAGAAGCTCGGGCCCATCCTGTGGCAATTTCCACCCGGCCTGCGTTTCGATCCCGAGCGCTTCGAGTCTTTCTTCGCCCTGCTGCCGACCGACACCGCAGCGGCGCTCTCCCTGGCCCGCCGGCGCAATCGCTGGATGAAAGGTCGCACGCGCCTGGCGATCGACGCCGTGCGTCCGCTGCGGCATGCCATCGAGATCCGTCACGACAGTTTCGTGACGCCTGCCTTCGTGCAACTGCTGCGCAAGTACCGCTTCGCAGCGACGGTGGCGGACACGGCCGGCCGCTGGCCATTGATCGGTGACGTAACGGCCGACTTCCTGTACATCCGACTGCACGGTGAGAAGCAGCTGTACCGGAGCGGTTACGGCAATCGCAGCCTCGAGCGGTGGGCGCGACGTATGCAGATGTGGGAGACAGGCGCGACGCCGGATGACATTCCCTGCGTGCTGCAGCGAGCAACCGAGCCCGGCATGAGACGCGATGTGTATTGCTATTTCGACAATACGGATGGAAAGCTGCGAGCTCCGACAGACGCGAAGAGACTATTGCGCAAGCTCGGATTGAGTCCGGCCGCTCCGGGGCTTCGCACGACTGGCCGCGCTGTCACCGCTTGGCGGCGGCGCCGGCCAATCGGGTGAGGTCGTTCAGGCCGCCCTCTTCTATCTTTAAAAACAGGTGCAGGTACTCCGCGAGAGGGGCGTGAGCGTCGAGCATCGTCACTTCATGCGGATATTGTCGGCGGTGGTGTTGACAATGTCAGAGCCGAAGCCCGTATCGACGCCCTTCACCTCAACGTCGTACAGATTGTCGTGTTGCCCACGAACCTCGCCGTCCATCCACTTACCGTTAACGAGCACCTGGACGTGATCGTGGAGATCGTACTGTCCCATCGCATGATCCTGTGCCGTCAGTGTTCCGAGGCGACGCACCTCCATGGGCCAGAACTTTGAGACCTCGACCCCGTTTGGCATACGGACCAGGTACGCATTACCGTGCACCTGGATGACCGTGGCCTCCTGCCAGCCACTGCTCAAAACTCGCACGGTGTCGCCGACCTTGAATCCACCGGCTCCGGGCCCGGTCTGCGAGCTCATCGCTGCTGCAGGCGCAGGGGCGCGAGTAGCAGCGGGCGCTGAGGCATTGCTGTTGGCGCTTGCACGGGCCTGAAACGGAGAAGGCGCAGGCGCTATCTCGCCGCGGTGAGGGTCGGCCTGCGCTTCGGCGGGCGTCTGCGCATGGCATTTGGCGGGAACCAGAGCCGCTAACTGCACGCGCAGCGCCTGGCCCCGCTGGAATGCCACCCCGTTCTTGTAGTTCTGATAGTCGCAGGCGCCGGTGGTGTTGTCACACGAGAAGACCTTGAAGCTTTGCCCATCGGTGCACACGTAGACGACGTTCGTTTGCAGCACTGGCGACTGCGCGAGCGCGCAGCGCACCACCAGAGCCGCAAGAAAAACCCAGTTCGACGAGAATCTGCGCATCTGAGCCCCCGCTTGCCGCGCCTGTCTCCCGTAACTTAGCAGGATCAAAGCGAACCTTCACATCGTTTAAGCCCGGGCCATGTCATCTGGGTGAGCTGACTTGAGACAGTGCTCCGGACTCACGTGCCGCCAATGCCGGTGAATTGGCACCGACTATCGCGGCGCATGTATGCTCGTTTCCTTCGTCAGGATCAGCTACAACTCTCGACTGGAAAGTCGGCGTGGCAGAAGAAGACTCCTCGACTCAAACCTCCCGAAGGGGTGCCCCGGCGGTCGATCCGTCGGAGGAACTCGGCGCTGCCAATACGGGCGTCGACCCGATAGGTGTCGCCAGCCTCGGATTGAATGCATCCGGCGTCGATCCCGCAGTGGCTCAGGAATTGCGTGGATTCCTGCACGAACAGCGAGAGCTCGCGAGCCAACAGCGCGGCGTCATTGACAAGCAGTCGGCATTGCTCGATCGCCGGCTGGAGCGCACGGCACTCGAGCGACAGCATATCGAGGCACAGAACAAGCACCTCCACCTGCAGCACATTCGGGACCGGCTGCGCCTGGTGCTCGATGTGGGGCTCGCATGCTTCGGAGTGGCGCTGGGGCTGTTGATGGTCTGGGCCATCTGGACGGCGACCCGGTCCAACTCAGTGGTTGTAGAAGCCTTTACAGTGCCACCATCGTTTGAAGCTCGGGGCCTTACCGGTGCCGTGGTCGCAGCCCAGTTCCTCGATCGGCTGCAGGAGATCCAGAGGCGCGGTGCACCGGATCCGACGGCGTCAACTCGCATAGAAGATGCCTGGAGCCGCGAGATCCGCGTCGAAGTGCCGGAGACCGGAGTCTCCCTCGGAGACATTCAGCGGTTTCTGCGCTCCTGGCTCGGTCACGACGTGCGCATCAGCGGAGCCGTGGTAGAGGACGCCGATGCCCTTGTGCTGACGGTGCGTGGCAACAGAGTGCCGGCGCAGCGTGTGACCGGGAAGGCCGGCGAACTGGACATGCTGATCACGTCGGCAGCCGAACGCGCACTCGGCGCTGCCAGGCCCCTGGAATTGCTCGGCTACCTCGAGAGCACGTCCCGTCATGCGGAGGCCGCGGCGTTGGCCGGACCGATGCTCGCTTCAGCGACCGCGATCGAGGCGCCGCAGATCCTCAACATGTGGGGTAACGCGCTCACGGGTCTCGGTCGATGGGCCGAAGCGCTGAACCGGTATCGCGAAGCAAATCGACAGAATGCCGATCACCGACGCTTCGCGATGAACGAGGCGCTGGCACTCGAACGGCTGGGTCGCGAAGAAGAGGCCTATCGAACAGTCCTTCCTGTAGAGAGCTCGACCCACGGGACATCCACGGAAGCGGCCCGTCGCCGGGCGGGATTCGAGACGGTCATGATTGAGTTGCTTCGCGAAGCACCGGGGTTGCACGAGAGCTTGCAGGACTATGCGCGCAAGACCGGTAGTACGCACTTTCTCTTTGAGATGCTGATCGCCTCCCAGGACGCAATCGCCTTCGCGCTCATGCATGACAGGGCGGGCACCGAATTCGCGCTCGAAGAGGCAGAGCGCGGCGCGATGGGACCCGTTGACCGGATCGCAGCGCTGCAGGCCCGAAGTACGCTGGCGCATCAGCTCGGTCACGACGCGGAAGCTTTGGCCGATGCCGAGTCCGCGCTGAGCCTGGAAGAGCGTACCCCGGAATGGATGGTCGTCTTTCCTCCCACCATATGCGTCGCAGCGCGCTACGCCGAGGGCGCAGGCATGCCTGATGCAGCGGAACGGCTGCTCGGCAAGGCCGGTACGTTCGTGGATTGCGCGAGCGTCAAAGCCGAGATCGCGGCGCATCGGGGCGCATGGGACGATGCCCAGCGGGATTTTGCTGCTGCAGTCGCTCTTGGGCCGTCACTGCCAATCGCCTACGAGATGTGGGGCGAGACGCTCGCGGGCCACAACGAGCCAGGTCCGGCGATAGAAAAATATCGCGCGGCGCATGAGCGCGGGCCGCATTGGGCCGATCCGCTGGAGCACTGGGGTGAGGCGCTGGCCGCGCAGGGACAATTCAAAGCCGCCGCCGAAAAATACGCCGAGGCCTTCACTTACGCACCGAATTGGGGCGCATTGCATCTGCACTGGGGTGAGGTACTCGACAAGCTCGGCGATCACGCGCGGGCCCTGGAGCAATACCGCATGGCGCAAACCCTCGCGCTCTCCGATTCGGACAAGCAGAGGGCGGATCACTCTGTTGCCGCCGGACCCCGATAGCCCATCGGCGCGTCCTGACGTTCCGGTGCGCCGAGCCGTCAGCCCCCTGCAGCGTTGCCCATAAGCGCACTCAACGCCGTCTCGGCATCTGGAGCGAATAGATCCGCCCGGCGCTAATTTTCCTCGTCCGCCACATAGCTGCCGATCCGTTGCACGAGATCCGGCGCGGCTCTGGCGAGCACTACGCCGTAGCCGACCGACAGCAGCAGCAGCCCGAACACCCAATACGGATAGAGGTTGAACGGATAGCGCTGACCAGGCTCGACCAGACCGTAGAGCGGGCACAGCATCAGTCCGGACCCCAGCAGCGGAATGATCAGATGCTTCAGAGCTCTGAAATCCGCGCGATGGTGCCTGAGCATATAGACCGGCAGCGCCAGATTGGTGAGCAGATAGATCAGGATGATCGGAATCGCGCCGAGGGTGCCGGTCTCGCCGAACAGCGTCACCGGATCGATGTCGCGGCTAGAGCCGAACACGAGCACGATCGCGAGCGCACACAGAATAAAGCTCCAGGTGGCTATGTGCGGGGTCTTGTGCCGTGGGTGGATCTTGCCAAACAGCACTGGCAGCAGACCTTCCCGCCCCGAGCTGAACAGAATGCGCGCCTGCGAGTTCGTCGCTCCGATCAGCGCCGAGAAGATGCTCGTCAGGCCTGCGAGATACGCCAGCATCAGCAGCCCAGGAGCAGAAGTCTTGAGCGCATCGACAAATGGAATAGCGGAGGTGCCGATCGTGGCGGCGTTGCCGTGGAAGGCAATCTCGGTGCTGTAGGCCAGCAGCACGTACAGCGCTCCGATCGCGAGGGTTCCGGTCATCAGCGCACGCGGCACGTTGCGACGTGGATTGATGGTCTCCTCCGCCAGCATGGCGGAATTCTCCCAGCCGATGAAAAGATAGATCGCGAGCGGAAAGCCCGCGCCGACACCAGCCAGGCCGCCCGATAAGCTCGAGGGCAGCAGCGGTGCCCCGCTGATCGCGGCATGGTTTACCAGCAGCATGATCACAGCGCCCGCAGTCAGCAGGAGAAGCTCGAAATAAAAGAATATGGCCGCCCAGGTGGTCGACAGGCTGATACCGCGCGCGACCAGCAGCCCCGCGATGACGGTTGCGAGGACGCTGAGTACCTCCCAGGGGACGTCGCCGCCGACGAAGAGCAGCCAGGTGCTGCGCGCCCAGCCGCCGGAGATGGCCACCACTGAGGCGGCGAGTATGCAGTACCCCACCGTCATGATGACCGAGGCGGCTGCGCCGGCTGCGGGCCCGAAGCTCATGCCGATGAAGGTGACGAAGGATCCGGTGCTGGGGCGATAACGGGAGAATTCCGCCAGCGTATTGGTGAGAAACAGCACTACCAGCATCGCCAGCAGGATCGTCAGCGGCGCGCCAACACCGGCACCATCGACGATGACGCCGAAGCCGAAGAAGAAACTCATGGCCGGGGCGAGGTTGGCCAGCGTCGAGGCAATGATCTGCGAAAGTCCGAGACTGTCGCGCCGGAGACGGTAGCCAGCATGGGCGGGTACGACCATACGTTCCAATGCCAGCGGCAGCGGATCTTGAAGCAACGGCGACTGCGGGGGCGAGTCTGCGACGATGCCTGAAGGTTAATTCGTGTTACGGGCTCGCCAGATCACCACGAAGAACAAGATTGCTCCAAGCAGCAGTCCAAGCGAGCCGACGATTGTCGGCAGTATCGGCCCTCCACTCAGTGTGAAGTAAAGGCCGAGCAGCGTGACGGGTGTGGCCAGAACAAATAGCCAGAACTGAATACGAGCGAGCCCCGAGGCTTTCATAGCAGGCCATTGCCGATACACCAGTCCGAATATCGAATGGCACGCAAAACCTACGAGGTTCATATGGGCGTGCAGAGGCATAAATTGAAAGTTGTGGCTGGCCCCCATCACGATTCCGAGGATCATGCCGATCACCAACCACAATGCGCCTATGACAACGTAAGTCGAATCGACGGTTTTCATTTGGCTTAGCCCCCGGACGGTTCGTGGATTTCTCGTGACTCTATCAGGCGGCGCCGGGAGGGAGATCACGGTGTGAGGTTGAGCACCCGCGCGACTCCGCGGCCACGAGGGTCGGAGACGGCCACCTCCTGACCGCCCGCAAGAACGATGGCCTGCACGTCCCCGTTCCACCCCCGGTTCACGAACCGGTAGCCACGCGCGATGAGTTCCGTGCGCACCGTCGGATCGAGCCCCGCGTAAGGTTCCTCAATCAGCGTCTCCGCGGGCAGCAACTGGTGGTGGACGCGAGGTGCGGCCACCGCGGAGGCTAGCGACATGTGGAAATCGTGCCAGGCCGTGACCACCTGGAAGACCTGGGTCGCAATGCTGGGTCCACCCTCGCTGCCGATGACAACCGCCACCCGACCGTCCTGCGTGAGGATCGTTGGCGTCATGGTGGAAAGCGGCCGCTTGCCTGGGGCGATCGCGTTGGCGTCGCCGCCGATCACCCCGTAAATGTTCGCCACACCGGGCTTGATCGAGAAGTCGTCCATCTCGTTGTTGAGGAGGAAACCGGCGCCTGTCACGACCTGCCCGGAGCCGAAATCGTCGTTCAGCGTATAGGTATTCGACACCGCGTTGCCGAAGCGGTCGATGACCGAGAAGTGCGTGGTGTTGTGGTGCTCGACGAGTCCTGGCTTGACGTCCGCAGTGGGCGTCGGACGCTGAAGGTTGACCTCTGCGGCGCGCCGTGCAAGGTAGGCCGGTTGGAGCAGCTGCGCGACCGGGGCCGCGGTGAAATCCGGATCGCCGAGATAGCTGCCGCGGTCGGCATACACCCGCTTCTCGATTTCGGCAACGAGATGCACGTACTGCGCCGAGTTGAGCGGCACCCCCGCGAACGCCGTTGCCAGGTCCGCCTGCATCGCGAGCATCGAAAGCAGAACGATGCCGCCCGAGCTCGGCAACGGTGCAGTGATGACATGGTAGCCCGCCCACTCACCCTCGAGCGGCTCGCGCCACACCGCACGATAAGTCTCGAGGTCGCCGGCCGCGATGTGACCATGGTTGCGCGCCATTTCGGCGACGAGGAG
>Ga0307476_10000383_pt1 | contig 36242 bp, 30 predicted proteins | sample atmos_gasesECM2C_2_FD_203314 | JGI IMG/M metagenome (GOLD analysis project Ga0307476, IMG submission 203314) | Hardwood forest soil microbial communities from Morgan-Monroe State Forest, Indiana, United States - atmos_gasesECM2C_05 | ecosystem: Environmental > Terrestrial > Soil > Temperate... | reverse complement strand
CCGGCCCGGGAACGGCGATACGCCAGAATTCCCCTTCGCGGCCGATGACGCGCACCGTGCCGCCTGCGGTTGCGATCTCGAGGCCGGCACGGATCGGCTTGCTCGCCGAGAGCTGCACCAGCGCCTGCGTCGCCTCCGCGGCGCGCTCGAGAAGGATTTCGACGCGCCCGCCGGAGGGCTTCTGTCCGATCAGACGGGCGGCGACGACACGCGTGTCGTTGAGCACCAGCAGGTCGCCAGCCTCGAGTTGGCCCGGCAGATCGCGCACCTGGCTGTCGGTCAGCGCTCCCGTCGGCCCAACGAGCACCAGCATGCGCCCCGCCGATCGGTCGACGGGTGGAGCTTGAGCAATGAGCTCCGCTGGCAGCTCATAGGAGAAATCCTGACGACGCACCGGCGCATGTTACACGCTGGGTTCCTGCGGCCTGCCCGCGCCCTGCCGCGGCCTCCGCCCGGCCCGCATGGCCGGAGATCCGACGGTAGTCAGCGCTCGAGACTGAGCGAGGTGCGATCGATGCGCCGCGCCTCCTGGTCGATGGCGGACGCTTCGCGGTCGAGTTCCCTCGCCGAGTGCACGCGATCGGGCCTCTCGGGCAGTGTCGCCTGCAGCTCGAGCGTCTTGTGCTGGCGCACGATCCGCAGCGTGACTTTCTCGCCAGGCTGGTACGAGCTGAGGATACGGGTGGCATGCGAGCCGCTGGTCGGCTCACGCCCATCGATCGAGAGGATCACATCGCCGTCCTCGAGCTTGAGCGCTCCGTCGGCCGGCGCGCGCACGACGAGCACGCCTTTGTCGCTGCCGAAGTAGCTGCCGAGGCGCGGCGTGAGCGTCGCGAGATCCATATCCATCAGCGGCCGACGCACCATGAAGGCCTCGCGCACCTGGGGAAGCCCGGGAAGATCCGGAAGGTCGAGGTCACCCATCACGGTCGGGCCGGCGCGCGCGGTCACCACGTAGTCGTGGACCGTAGCATCGCGCCGCAGGCGTACACGCACCCTGCTGTCGGGCTTGACGTCACGCATGATCCGGACGACCTGCCGTGCCGGCTCCTCGTCCTTCAACTCCGAGCCATTTACCGACAACAGCACGTCACCGGCGCGAATGCCGGCCTCCGCGGCCGGGCCTCCGGGACTCACCTCCCTCACACGCGCACCGCCCGCGCCATCGCGCTCCAGTTGCACGCCGATGATGGCCCGCGGCGTGATGTAGGGCCTGACGCTGTCGAGGACCCGCCCACTCATCTGGGCGGAAAGCCGTGCCACGTCGCGAGCAGCCTGCTCGAGATTGCGACGCGCCTGCTCGAGCTGCGCATCCATGTCGGCATCAGTAGCATGCGAGGCGGGAGCGGCTGGGGCCGGCGGGGCGGGAGGCGCGGGAGGCGTCGGGGGGTCGGTAGCATCGGCCGCCCCTGCCGGGATTGCGAGCGCCCCGAGAGCGGCGACAACGGCCAGTGGCGCAAGCGCCGCCAGCGCGACGATGACCGCGACCGACCAGCGGCTCGCGGAGCGGAGCGCGATCACATCAGGGGCATGAGTAGCGTGGTCCATCCGTTTGCTCCATCAGCGTGATGCATCGGCGAGTGTCTCCGCATAGCGCACCTGCGCCAGCGAGCTCACCAGTTGTCGGCGCTCCCGCTGCAGAGCCAACAGGCGTGCCGGTCGAGCCTCATCGACCCGCTCAGCGGTCAGCAGGTCATCAACCTCGGCGAGGCGATCCTCGAGCCCGGTAACCGCGGCGCGATTGCCGACGCGCACCAGTGCCGGCTCATCCGGCAGGCTCGCGAGCCAGCGCTCGAGAGCCTCGGTACCCGAATCGGCCGGCAGGGCTTCGGGCTGCGTCTGAACGGCCCCGGCACCCACCACATGGGTGTCGCCGAGCGCATTGGTGCCGTCGGGCGAATGCAGGGCCGGCCGCAGCGGTTCACCGAGACGCAGACTGAAAGCCACGATTCCTACCGCGATCGCCGCCAGCGCGGTACGCGAGCGGCTGCCGGCTCGCTCGCGACGTGAAACGGCGCGCTGCTCGCCGCGGTCCCGGAACTCCGTCCAGCCGTACGGCGGGGCGGCCTCGTGCGGCAGCTCGCGCAGGAGGTCTGCGAGCGTCGAGCGCTGTTCTAGATCACGCTGCATGAGGGTCGACTCTCCTGCGGTTCGAACCACGCGCGTAGGCGCCGATGGGCGCGCGCAAGCTGCGACTTCGAGAAACTCAGCGAGCGGCCGAACTCGCGCGCGATTTCCTCGTGGGAATACCCTTCGACCTCGTACATCCACACCACGGCCCGTGCCGTGGGGGCAAGGCTCGCCAGCGCCCGCTCGAGGTCGATGAGATCGCCGGCGTAGCCCGGAGTGATCAGCGCGGCGACCTCGGCCGCCACTCCGAAGTCCACGGGCTCGAGGCACAACCTGGCCCGCTGCCATGGTGAGCGCAGATACATGAGGCAGCGACGGATGGCGATGCGACGCAGCCATGCCCCAAGCGGCGCCTCGCCCCGAAACTGCGGCAGCCGCTCGTAGAAAGTCATCATCGTGTCCTGAAATATGTCTTCCGATAGCGCCCGGTGCCCCACCAGGCGGCGGATCAGGTTCAGCGTGGCGGGGGCGAGCGCCAGGTAGAGCGCTCGTTGGGCTGATTCCCCCCCGGCGCACGCATCGCGCAGTAGCGCCTCATCGATGACGATTTCCGTCAGTCGGGTCACGGCCCTTTAGATGCGCCAGACCGGCAAAAGGTCGCAGGCGCGTCGCGGCGGCGCCATGGTTGCCGGCGCGGGGGCTTGAGGGGCCGTGGCGGGAGGGATGCGCATGCCCTCTGCGCATGCCCCCTGCGCATTGCCCGTGCGCAGACTCTGTGCGCGGGCCCAATGCGCAGGCTGTCCACGCATGTCTTATGCGCATGACCGGTGCGCATGGGCCCGGGCACATACCCTTCATGGCGGCCGCCCCCTATACTTCCGCGCGCGATGCCCGAGTGGCGGAATTGGTAGACGCAGCGGACTCAGACTGAAATTGAGCCCCCGGGCGAGAAATCCCCGGGGTGTAACCCGTCAAATTCGGTGAAGGCCCTGAGGCAGTGTCCGCTGCCTCGAGCTCACGCCGAGCCAAGCCCGGATGCGCCATGCGCGCGCAGGGAAGGTGTAGAGAGCAGACGGCGGGCACCTACGGCCGGCAGCGCACTAAGCACTGCGTGGCTAGGGTGAAGGCGTGCTCCAGACCACGAACCCGCGCCGTCGGTGCGGGGCGGCCAAAGCCGAAGTGGCAGGAAAATCCGCCGCCCTTAAAAGCGTGTCGGTTCGACTCCGACCTCGGGCACGCTAGCTAAACTAACGTGCTGTTTTACAAGGATCTCGGCCAACGGGCGGCCGCACGTATCCCACATGGATTCTGTGACCTGCGTCACGTCGCCTTCTGTCAACTGACTTACCTGAATACTCGGTGGAAACGTAGCCTGTCGCTGTCACTAGAACAAAGGCGCATCGCGCCAAACAGGAAACGACAATGGCTACGCTGACACCCCTAGAGCGCTACATCACCGAGCAGCGCATCCGACTGTGTGAGGCCGTCTTGACGCTCGGTCGTGAGCAGATCCGTATCCGCAAGTTTAGGGCTCAGCACAGTCGCTGTGAGGCTAGCCTTTTGATGATTGAGCAGGCGGATCGGATCATTAGCGACGTTGAGAAGGCTCTCGACATCCGTCAACTCCGCAAGCTCATGGCGGAGACGTGTGAGATGGCCTGAAGCGCAGCGCCGAAAGTGGAGCGGCACCGGACATCGTGACGCCGCGAGGCGGTCGCGGCACTTTGTCACATCGATGTCGCACGGCTACGACGACTTGCGCCGCGCTCGTGCCGCATGTCAGATCCTGTCCGTGGACAAAAGTTGGACCATTGCTCTCCTCGGGTTGCTGTTTAGCGCGACCCTAACCGTAGCGGGCTGTGGCGGTGGCGGTGGTGGAAGCCCTGCAACGATGTCCGGCGGGTCGAGCGGCTCCAATGGCTCGAGCGGCTCGAGCCCAACACCGGGTCAGCACACCGACGTCGTCACCTACAAGAACGACGTGGCACGCACCGGGCAGAATTTGACGGAGTCCGTGCTGACGCCCGCGAACGTCAACGCCTCGAGTTTCGGACTGCTGCGGATTCTCACTGTCGACGGCAACGTCGATGCGCAGCCGCTTTATCTCTCGGCCCTCACGATCGGTGGCTCCGCTCACAACACGGTTGTCGTCGCTACTGAGAACGATTCGGTCTATGCATTCGACACGGATACTGGGGCGACGCTTTGGCACGTCTCACTCCTCGGACCCGGGGAGACTGCGAGCGACCCCCACGGGTGTGACCAGATAGCTCCGGTGATCGGCGTGACTTCGACTCCGGTCATCGATCGCAGCGCCGGCCCGCATGGCGCCGTCTTCCTGGTGGCGATGTCGGCCGCTGGCGGCTCCTATTACCAGCGACTGCATGCGCTCGATGTAACGACGGGCGCGGAGCTTTTCGGAGGACCGAAGGAGATTACCGCGAGCTATGTTGCTCCCGGCGGCGGCACACGCAGCTTCGACCCGGGACAATACGCCGAGCGCGCGGCACTGCTCCTCTCGCAGGGCACGATCTACACGAGCTGGACCTCGCATTGCGACTATGCCCCCTACACGGGCTGGGTCATCGCCTATAAAGAAAGCACCCTCGCCCAGTCTGCCGTGCTCAACGTCGCGCCGAACGGCACTGGCAGCGGCGCCGCGACGGCCGGCCCTGCGATCTGGATGAGCGGCGGCGGCCCTGCGGCAGATTCAGCCGGTAACGTCTACCTGCTGACGGCCAATGGAGCATTCGAAACGACGCTCGACGCGAACGGCTTTCCGAGCGGCGGAGATTTCGGCAACTCTTTCGTCAAGCTCGCCGTGAGCGGCGCTGGCGCGCTCGCTGTAGTCGACTACTTCACGATGTATAACGAAGTCAGCGAATCCGGCGTGGACGAGGATCTCGGCTCGGGGGGCATCCTGCTGCTGCCCGATCTCACCGACTCGACCGGCACCGTGCGTCACCTCATGGTCGGCGCCGGCAAGGACAGCAACCTCTACGTGGTCAGTCGCGATTCGCTGGGCAGGTTCAATCCCAATCCTCCCAACAACATCTGGCAACAGTTGAGCGGCGTCCTGGGCGGCGGAATCTGGTCGACACCCGCCTGGTTCAACGGCTCGCTCTATTACGGGCCGAGCGGCGCACAGCTGCTGGCGTTCGCGCTTTCGCAGGCGCGGATCGCGCCGACGCCCAGTTCGCAGAGCGCGACGAGTTTCACCTACCCGGGCACCGCGCCGGCGGTCTCCGCCAACGGCAGCACCAACGGGATCGTCTGGGCCCACGAGAACACCAGCCCGGCGGTACTGCACGCCTACGATGCCCGCAACCTCGCGAGCGAGCTCTACAACAGCTCGCAGGCCGCGAACGGCCGCGACCAGTTCGGCGCCGGCAACAAGTTCATCACCCCGACCATCGCCGACGGCAAGGTGTTCGTCGGCACACAGACCGGCGTCGCCGTTTTCGGCCTGCTGCAGTGACGATGCAAAGTGAGGCGACGGGGTGTCTACTCTGGTCATCTACTCTCGGACAAATCGGTTCTGTCCTACGCTCGGTCCACGCGCGCCGCGTAACAACCCGGCCGCGCGTTGTGCAGGTGAAGATAAGCAACCTCCGCGCGCCCGAGCAGCCGCTCGATGTCGCCGCGAAGCTCAGCACCCTGGCTGACGTCCGCATCGAGCAGCATTCCCGCGGTACTGAACGCCCGTAGCGACAGCAACCGGTTCTCGAGCACCGGCGGGATCTCATCGACCGCGAGCCGCGCCTCGGTCGCGTTCTCGCGTACGTAGATCGCGTAGCGCGATCGATAGGGACTCTCGACGGGCAGATGCTCGTAGTTGACCAGCAACACCCGCTCTCCCGGCCGTGCATCGACGAGACTCACTCGGCAGGGGAACCCGGGGTAGCGATCTGCGACCACGCGACGGGCCTCGTGGGCGAGGAGTTGCTCGTCCGAAAATGCCACGAGCGGTGCGAATCGCTCGAAACCGAGTCCACTGATCCTGAAACCCATGGCCGCCTCCGCCTGTGCCGTCCGACTGCCGGTAGTATCGAAGCGCGAGGTCGAGGCCGCATTCCGTTTCTTGCTGAGCGTTCGACAAGTCGCAGCGCCACCCGTATCCTCGGACGGGATCATGAAATTCTGTGAAGAGTGCGGTGCTGCCGTACAGCTTGCGGTCCCTGCGGGCGACAACCTGCCGCGCTTCGTATGCACGGCCTGTGGACACATCCACTATCGCAACCCGCGACTGGTGGTCGGCTGCGTGCCCGAGCACGAAGACCGAATTCTTCTGTGCCGCCGCGCGATCGAGCCGCGCCGTGGCTTTTGGACGGTGCCGGCAGGCTTCATGGAGAACGGCGAAACGCTGCAGCAGGCGGCAGCGCGCGAGTCGCACGAGGAGGCGCTCGCCGAGGTGACCATCGGGTCGCTGCTAGCGATCGTGCACGTGTTGCATGCCGAGCAGGTACACGTGTTCTTTCGCGCGCAGCTGCCGGCCGCCCGTTATGGGGCCGGAGCCGAGAGTCTCGAGGTGACACTCGTCGCACCCGCCGACATTCCCTGGAACGATATCGCCTTCCGCAGTACCGACTTCGCGCTGCGCCGCTACCTCGAGGACAAGGCGACGGGTGTGGAGCGCTACCACTTTCATACCTTCGACCAGCGCCTCCAGCCTGCGCGCGAGAGCTGATTCACCGCAGTCGGCCGGCCATGGCACAATGACGAGCCGTGCGTGAGGAAGCTGAATGACCTTCGTCGTCACCGAAAACTGCATCAAGTGCAAGTACATGGACTGCGTGGAAGTGTGCCCGGTCGATTGCTTCCACGAGGGACCGAATTTTCTTGCCATCGACCCGGACGAGTGCATCGACTGCACGCTGTGCGAGCCGGAGTGCCCGGTGGAGGCGATCTTCTCGGAAGAGGAGCTCCCGGCGGGTCAGGAGCAGTTCAAGCAACTCAACGCCGAGCTCGCCAGGCAATGGCCAGTGATCACGGAAAAGAAGGATGCGCCTGCGGACGCCAAGGAGTGGGAAGGCAAGCCGGAGAAACTGAAGCTGCTCGAGCGCTGACTCACGCAGCCGGGCGCACTGCGTGCGCCACGATCACACGGGTGGGAGCTACCCGCCGTCCTTCAGGTGCTTCACCAGCACGTCGGGCGGCACGTATCCCGGCAACAGCTCGCCGTCGGGCATGATGATCGCGGGCGTTCCCTCGAGCGCGAAATCCCGTCCCAGGGCATAGCTGCGCGCCACGGGGTTGTCGGCGCAGGGCTTGGTCTTCAACTCCTGCCCGAGCTTGGCGCGCGTCAATGCGTCGTTGCGATCCGCGGAGCACCACACCTGCTCGGCCTTCGTCCACGAGGCCGTATTCGGCCCGTTGCGGGGGTACAGAAGGTAGCGCACCCGCACGCCCAGCCGGTTGTAGTCGGCAATCTGGCTATGAAGCTTGCGGCAGTAGGGGCAATCCACGTCGGTGAACACCGTGACCGTGTACTTCGGCGACTGCGGGCCGAAAATCAACATCTGGCTTTCCGGGAACGCGGCGATCTGTTTGGCGCGAAGCTCGCGGCGATGCTGTTCGGTGAGGTTGTTGTTGCTCGAGAGCTCAAAGAGGTCGCCACTGAAGGCGTACTTGCCGTCGGCCGTAACGTAGGCAATGTCGGTGCCGCGCGTCAGCTCGTAGATCCCGGGAACCGGCGTCGGGCGCAGGTCTTCGGCTCGTGTGCCCGGAATACGCGCCGCGACGTCCGCCCGCCCATCGGCTTTGCCCGGGGTCTGCTGTGGCACCGCGTGCTGTGCGGTCCCCTGCTGCGCCATGCTTTGCTGGGCCGGACCTGGCTGAGCCGCGCTTTGCTGCGGCATCGACTGCCGGGCCACGAGCGTCGCGCCGACACCGAGCGCAACCAGCATCACGATTCTCTTGGCAATCATCACGCTTCCGCAGCTTGATCCGTGTGGGGGTTGGACCGGCGCCCGCGCCGGAGGTTCGACCCCGGCCGGCCCCGGGCAGGAGAGATCACTTTATCATGACGGCACACGGCGCGCCGTGCCCGCACACCGCTGTTACATCGCGCGATTGCGCCCAGGATGAGGGCGAAGGGACTGCGGCGGTTCAGCCGCGCGGGTGATGGTGCGCGTGCAGCTCTTTCAGCCGCTCACGCGCTACGTGCGTATAGATCTGCGTGGTGGACAGGTCGCTGTGCCCGAGCAGCATCTGCACCACGCGCAGGTCAGCGCCGTGATTGAGCAGATGAGTCGCGAAGGCGTGGCGCAGGGTATGCGGCGAGAGCTCCTTGGCAATCCCGGCCTTGCGAGCGTAGCGCTTGATGATGTGCCAGAACGCCTGGCGGGTCATACGATCGCCGCGGCGTGTCGGGAAGAGATAATCGGTCTGACGCTCGAGGAGGATCTCACCACGCGCGCTCTTGGCGAAATCCTTGAGCGCACGCATCGCTTCCTCACCGAGCGGAATCAGGCGTTCCCGATCGCCCTTGCCGAGGATGCGGATCACGCCCTGGTTGAGATTGACCTGACTATGACGAAGATTGACGAGCTCCGAGACCCGCAGCCCGGTGGCATACAGTACCTCGAGCATGGTGCGGTCGCGATTGCCGAGCGGATCGCTGACGACGGGAGCCGAGAGCAGCGACTCGACTTCCTCCTCAGTCAGCGAGCGCGGCAGCGAGCGACCAATCTTGGGCATCGCGATCTGCGCAGTCGGATCCTCGCGGATCACGCCCTCGCGCAGAAAGAACCGGAAGAAGCGCCGAAAGCTCGACAGCTGCCGCGCAGTCGAGCGCGGGCGGGCTCCTGCGCGTACCCGGGCGGCAATGAAGTCCTGCAGGTCGGCGCGCGAGGTACGCATGATCGGCACATGACGCTCGGCGAGCCAGCGGGCGAGCGCCGTCAGGTCGGCGCGGTAGGCTGCCAGGGTGTTCGGCGACAGCCCGCGCTCCATCCATACCGCATCGAGAAAGCGCGAAACCGCAGGATCTGCGGAATCGGTGCTGGCAGTCACGACGACGGCGGTGTTGGACAAAACAGCTCTCGCTGGTAACCCGGGCCCACGTGGCGCGTGCTTCCACACGCCGCCGTTCGTGTTTCCCGGCAAAGTAGTGACTGCAGTATGGTGAGCGGGCCCGGTACATCGACGTGACCATCTTCACATCTGCAACTCAGCATTAACATAAAGAGAACCCGATCACACTTCAGATCTGGGAAACTGCGCCGCAAGTCATGATCGCGTTCACCTCGTGAAGCGCTTCGGGAAAGTATCGGCCGCGATGGTGCGCGCCCCGCTGCGCCTGGCCTACGCCGCCTGGGTACTGCTGTCATTTGTCGCCATGGGGGTCGTGGCGCTGCTGCTGCTGTTGGTGTTGCCGCGTCTGCTGGCGCGCCGCGCCGCGGCGCGCGCCGCCGCGCGTACCTTCCTGACGCTCGCCTGCATGCCACTCAGGGTGAAGTACGCAAGCCGGCTGCCCGCCGGGCAGTGCGTCGTCGTATGCAACCACGCAAGTTACATCGATGGCCCGGTACTCACCGCGGCACTGCCGGCGCGTTTCGGCTTCGTCATCAAGCGCGAGATGGCGGCGGTACCGCTCGCCGGGGCGTTGCTGCGGCGGCTCGGCTCGGAGTTCGTAGAGCGTTTCGACCGCGCGCGCGGCGCGAGCGACGCACGGCGTGTGCTGCGCAACGCGATCCAGGGAGACTCGCTGGTGTTCTTCCCGGAGGGGACCTTCACTCCCGTACCCGGACTGCTCAAGTTCCACACCGGCGCCTTCGCCACCGCCGTGCGCGCCGGTTGTCCCCTGGTGCCGGCCGTGGTGCGCGGCACGCGCCGCGCGCTTCCTCCCGGCGGCGGGCTTCCCCACGCTGGCGCAATCGAGCTCGAGATCCTCTGGCCGCTCGAGCCGGGCGAGCTTCCCGTCGATGAAGCGGTGGCCCTGCTGCGCGACCGTGCCCGTGCCGCAATGCTAGCCGCGCTCGGCGAGCCGGACCTCACATGTTGCGACGATACTGACCGCCCACCTGGTACAACGCCTGCGAGATCTGCCCCAGCGAGCAGACCTTGACCGATTCCATCAACTCGGCAAAGACGTTGCCGCCGCTGGCTGCCGCCTCCTGCAAGCGCGCGAGCCTTGCGGCGGCGTGCGGCGCATTGCGGGCCTGGAATGCGCGCACCGAGGCGACCTGGGCTTGCTTTTCCTCTTCGCTCGAGCGGATCAGCTGGGCGTCCTTGTGTGTCTCGGAGGCATCGGCGCCGGAGAGGAACGTGTTGACGCCGACGATCGGCAGCGAGCCGTCGTGCTTCTTGGTTTCGTAGTAGAGCGACTCTTCCTGGATCTTGGTGCGCTGATACATGGTCTCCATCGCACCGAGCACGCCGCCGCGCTCTGACAGCGCCTCGAACTCCCGGTAGACCGCCTCCTCCACCATGTCGGTGAGATACTCGATGGCGAATGAGCCGGCCCACGGGTTCTGGATCTTGTTGAGTCCGAGCTCGCGATTGATGACCAACTGGATCGCGACTGCCCGCCGCACGCTTTCCTCGGTAGGAGTGGTGAGTGCCTCGTCGTAGGCGTTGGTGTGCAGGCTGTTGCAGTTGTCGAACAGCGCATACACCGCCTGCAGCGTCGTACGGATGTCGTTGAAGGAGATCTCCTGGGCGTGAAGACTGCGCCCGGACGTCTGCACGTGGTACTTCAGCATCTGGCTGCGCGGACCGGCGTGGTAGCGCTCGCGCATGGCGCGCGCCCAGATACGCCGCGCCACCCGCCCGATCACCACGTACTCAGGATCCATGCCGTTCGAGAAAAAGAACGAGAGGTTCGGCGCGAAATCATCGATGCGCATGCCGCGTGCCAGGTAGTACTCGACGATGGTGAATCCGTTGGCGAGCGTGAAAGCGAGCTGCGAGATCGGATTGGCTCCGGCTTCGGCGATGTGGTAGCCGGAAATCGAAACGGAGTAGAAGTTGCGAACTCGCCGCTCGATGAAGTACTGCTGCACGTCGCCCATCATGCGCAGCGCGAACTCCGTGGAGAAGATGCAGGTATTCTGCGCCTGGTCCTCCTTGAGAATGTCGGCCTGCACGGTGCCGCGCACCGCCTGCAGCGCCCGCTCGCGGATGCTCTGATACTCGGAAGGCTCGAGCAGCTGGTCGCCCGTCACTCCGAGAAGCGCGAGGCCCGAGCCGTCGTGGTGCGCAGGCAGTGCTCCCCGATAGGCGGGCGGTGGCACCCCGCGCGCCGCCGCCTCGGCGTGCAACGCGGCAATCCGCTGCTGCGCCGCCGTCCAGCGCCCGTCGGCTCGCAGGTGGCGCTCAACCTGCTGGTCAACGGCGGTGTTCATGAACATCGCGAGGATGATCGGCGCCGGTCCGTTGATGGTCATCGATACCGATGTACCCGGATCGCAGAGGTCGAACCCCGAGTAGAGCTTCTTCATGTCATCGAGGGTGGCGATCGACACCCCGGAGTTACCGGTGCGCCCATAGATGTCGGGCCGCGTGTCGGGGTCCTCTCCGTAGAGCGTCGTCGAGTCGAAAGCGGTGGACAGTCGCGGACCGTGACCGTGCGCGAGGTAGTGGAAACGGCGGTTGGTTCGCTCGGGTCCGCCTTCGCCCGCGAACATGCGCGTCGGATCCTCCTCTTCGCGCCGGTACGGATAGACGCCGGCCGTGTAGGGATATCCTCCGGGGAGATTTTCGCTGAGGATGAAGCGCAGCACTTCGCCCCAATCGCGCAACGCCGGCACCGCGATCTTCGGAATGGGCGAGCGCGCGAGACTCTCCGTGTAGTTCTCGCCCTTCACCACTCGCTCGCGAACCGTGTAGGAATATGTCTCGGCAGACGCGGCATGCACGCGCGCCGGCCACGCCTTGAGCTCCGCGACCGCCTCGAGGCCTATCTCCTCGAGGGCGCGGTTATACGCCGAACGCAGCTCGCGGCTCGTCCCGTCGGCGGCCCCGTCGGTGAGCGCGGCCGCAGGGAAGGCCTCGAGCGGGCTCGGCAAGCGCACATCGTGCAGCGACTTGAGCGACTCGTAGAGCCCGAAAGCACGCCGTGCCGCCTCCACCTGCGCTTCTGCGCGCGAGCGGGTCGTGCGCCCGCCCTGGGCGATCTCGGCGAGATAGCGCGTACGGGGGGCAGGAATCAGCGGCGTGCGCGCGGTGAGCTCGATCGAGCCGGCGTCGGCGAGCTGCCACGAGCCGCGGCCGAGGCGCCGCTCGGCGAGAGCGCCGCAGATCGCAGCGAACAGCCGATTGACACCCGCATCGTTGAAGCGGCTGGCGATGGTTGGGAATACCGGAAGCTGCGCATCGGGAAGGCGCGCGCGCTCGTGATGGTTGCGCCGCCACTGCTTGCGCACGTCGCGCAGGCTGTCCTCGGCGCCGCGCTTCTCGCTCTTGTTGAGAACGATGAAATCGGCGTAGTCGAGCATGTCGATCTTCTCGAGCTGGCTCGCGGCGCCGTACTCGCCGGTCATCACGTAGAGCGACAGATCCACGAAATCGACGATCTCGGTGTCGGACTGCCCGGTGCCGGCGGTCTCGACGATCACCAGGTCGAAGCCGGCCGCCTTGTAGAGCGCGATCACGTCCTTGAGCACCGCGGCGGTGGCGAGATGTGCGCGGCGGGTGGCAAGCGAGCGCATGAAGATGTTCTCGGACGCGAGGCTGTTCATGCGGATGCGATCGCCGAGCAGCGCGCCGCCGCTGCGTCGGCGGGTCGGATCCATCGCCGCGACTGCGATCTGCAACTGCGGGAAATGCCGCGTCAGGCGCGCGAGCAGCTCGTCCGTGAGGCTCGACTTGCCGGCACCACCGGTGCCGGTGATGCCGATGACGGGCACCTTGTGGCGCGAGCGCGCCAGCGTCCGCCGCAGCTGCTCGAGCGCCGCGCCGTCCGACTCCCCCGCCCCCTCGAGGAGCGTGATGGTGCGCGCGATCAGGCCATGCTCACGCGCGTTGAGGGGACGAAATTCGTACGCGGGCCGCTCGACCGCTCCCACCCGGGCGAAAACGTCGTCGATCATCCCGGCGAGACCGAGGCGCCGCCCGTCCTCGGGTGTGTAGATCTTCTCGACGCCGTGCCGCTCGAGAGCGGCGATCTCAGCGGGGGAGATCGTGCCGCCGCCGCCGACCACTACGCGGATGTGCCCGTAACCGCGCTCGCGCAGCATGTCGACCATGTAGGTGAAATATTCGTTGTGGCCGCCCTGGTAGGAGCTGACGGCAATGGCGTCGACGTCCTCGTCGATGGCGGCCCGCACGATGTCAGCGACGCTGCGATTGTGGCCGAGGTGCACTACCTCGGCGCCGCGAGCCTGCAACAGCCGCCGGATCATGTTGATCGCGGCATCGTGGCCGTCGAACAGCGACGCTGCCGACACGAACCGCAGCGGCGACCGTGGCGATGCCGGGGCAGTGACTGCCGCGGTCCTGTCCTCGAGTGGCGCGCTCATGGCCGTGCTCCCATTGAACTGCCTCTTTACTCGCGGGTAAGATTACCTACTTATGAGTATGATCGTGTCGCGGCCGACGGGTCAACGCAACCGCGCACGCCAGCGTACGGCGCGGCCTCCCGTCTCACCGCCCCCACAGCGCCGCTATAATACGCTTGCAGCCATGACCCGCCGTCGCACGAGTTCGGGCGCGACCGCCCGGGCCGCCCCGGCCTCGCCCTCCCCCTGGCGGGGGAGCCGGGAACGGCTGCGCGAGCGCGAGCTCAAGCGTGATGCGGTGATCCGCGCCGCAGCCCGTGAGTTCAACCGCAAGGGTTACCACAACACCTCCCTCGACGATATCGCCGCCCGCCTCGAGGTCACCAAGCCGACGGTGTACTACTACGTCACCAGCAAGGAACAGCTGCTGTTCGAGTGCTTCCTCGCCGGGGTCGAGCAGATCCGGGTAGCCTTCCGCGAGGTCCGCGAGCGAGCCGCTCCGGCCCGCGAACGTCTCGGCGCGGTCCTGCGTAATTACGGCAAGGCGGTCGCCTCCGAGTTCGGCTGGTGCATGGTGCGCGCGGAGGATCAGGATCTCGCGCCGGCGATGAGCCGACACATCAAGGCGCTCAAGTCCGAGATCGATCAGGGCATCCGCCGCCTCGTTCGCGAGGGCATCCAGGACGGCTCCATCGAGCCTTGCGACCCCAAAATGGCCGCGTTCGCGCTCGCGGGAGCCCTCAACTGGATTGCGTACTGGTATCGTGAGGACCGCTCCCTGACCGGTGCCGAGATCGCAGATGCTTTCGTCACCATCTTCGAGGCCGGTATGCGTCCCCGCATCAGCACCCCGCGGGTGAGCGTCCGCGAGCGCCCGCGTCGTCGCGCCCGGGCCTCCGTGTCGCGCTGATTCACGATCCCAACGCTCAAAGCGAGTCAAAGGCTCAAAGCGAGGCTTCCCATGTCCCCCTCAGATGTCGTCATCGTCTCCGCCCGGCGCACCCCGATCGGCACATTCCTCGGCGTTCTCTCGCCGCTTTCCGCCGTGCAACTCGGCAGCGCGGCCATGAAAGCCGCGCTCGAGTCCGCGGCGGTCGCCCCGGCCGACGTGCAGGAAGTGATCATGGGATGCGTGCTGCCGGCCGGCCTCGGCCAGGCGCCGGCCCGACAGGCGGCGCTCGGGGCGGGTGTGCCTCAGGCGACGCCGGCGACGACCGTCAACAAGATGTGTGGATCGGGATTAAAGGCGGTGATGATGGCGGCCGACCAGATTCGCGCCGGAACGGCCGACATCGTGCTCGCCGGCGGTCTCGAATCGATGAGCAATGCGCCGTACCTGCTGCCGAAGGCACGCACCGGCTATCGCATGGGACCGGGCGAGCTGGTGGATCACATGATGCGCGACGGACTGCAGAGCCCCTTCGACGGCAAGCCCATGGGCGCGTTTGCGGATGCCACCGCTGCCAAATACAACTTCAGCCGCGCGCAGCAGGATGCATTTGCCACCGAGTCGGTGCGCCGAGCGATGGCGGCACTGGAAGGCGGCGAATTCGACACCGAGGTGACACCCGTCACCGTCAAGGGGCGCAAGGGCGAGACGCTGATCGCCCGCGACGAGACGCCGGGCGCCTGCGACGTCGCCAAGATTCCGACCATGAAACCGGTCTTCAGCAAGGAAGGCACGGTGACGGCGGCGAGCTCCTCCTCGATCTCCGATGGTGCCGCGGCGCTGGTTTTGACCAGTGAACGCACCGCTTCGGCCAAAGGCCTCAAGCCGATCGCGCGAGTGCTGGCTTATGCGAGCAACGCCCACGAGCCCGAGTGGTTCACTACGGCCCCCGTGGGAGCGATCCGCAAGGTGCTCGGGCAGCTCGGCTGGAAGCCACACGATGCCGACCTCTATGAGATCAACGAGGCGTTCGCGGTCGTGACCATGGCGGCGATGCGTGACATCGACATCGATCACGCGCGCGTCAACGTGAACGGCGGCGCGTGCGCGCTCGGGCACCCGATCGGCGCGACCGGGGCGCGCATCCTCACCACGCTGATACATGCGCTGCGCCGCCGCGGCGGCAAGCGCGGCATCGCCACGCTCTGCATCGGCGGCGGTGAGGCGGTGGCGCTGGCGGTCGAGGTGTTGTGAAGATCCGCGACGCCCGCGCCGTCGTCACCGGCGGTGCCTCGGGACTCGGTCATGCGGTAGCGCGTCATGTTGCCGACGCCGGCGGCAAGGTGGTGCTGCTCGACGTTCAGGAAGGCGCCGGCCGTGCGGCTGCCGGGGCGCTCGGGGGCGCAGCGCACTTCCTGCGTTGCGACGTCACCTCCGAGGCCGAGGTCAACTCGGCGATGGAGGCCGCGCACGCGCATCTGGGGGGCCTCAACCTGCTGGTCAACTGCGCCGGCGTCGTAGGCGCCGGGCGCGTACTCGGTAAGAACGGCCCGATGGCAGGTGAATTCTTCACCAAGGTGATCCACATCAACCTGATCGGCACCTTCCTGTGCGACAAGGCCGCCGCGGCTCTCATGCAAAGCAACACGCCCGCGGTCGACGGCGAACGCGGACTCCTGGTTCACACCTCTTCGGTGGCCGCCTACGAAGGTCAGATCGGCCAGAGCGCCTACTCGGCGACGAAAGCGGCGGTCGCAGGTATGACGCTGCCGATCGCGCGCGAGCTGGCGCGTTTCGGCATTCGCTGTGTAGCGATTGCCCCGGGTATTTTCCACACGCCGATGATGGATGGGATGCCGAAGGACGTGCAGGAGTCGCTCGCCGCGCAGGTACCGTTCCCGTCGCGGCTCGGACGACCCGAGGAGTTTGCGCAACTGGTCGCAACGGTCTTCGAGATGCCGATGCTGAACGGTACGACCATTCGCCTCGATGGCGCGATCCGCATGCAGCCGAAGTAACATGGGCCCGGGGGGCGGGACGGCCGGCGCAAACGGCCGCGGGCCAAGTTCGCCAATCAACAAGGCCAGCAGCCGTGACTGACACAAGCAACGATGCGCCTCTCGAGCGCGAGCGCATGCAGTACGACGTCGTCATCGTCGGTGCGGGACCTGCCGGTCTTGCCTGCGCCATCCGCTTGAAGCAGCTCAAACCCGACGCCCAGGTCTGCGTGCTCGAGAAGGCGTCCGCGGTCGGAGCGCATTCGCTGTCGGGTGCCGTGCTCGAGCCCGGCCCACTCGAGGAGCTGCTCCCCGAGTGGCGCAGCGATTATCCTGGAATGAAGGTGCCGGCGACCGAGGACGACTTCCGCATCCTCACCCAACAGGGCTCGTTCCAGCCGGTGCCGCGCTGGGCGGTGAAGCTGCTGCCGCGCTCGATGACCCATTCGACGCCCTTCGACAACCACGGCAATTACATCATCTCTCTTGGCGAGCTGACTCCATGGCTTGCCTCGCGTGCCGAGGCGCTCGGAGTCGAAGTGTTCGCCGGCTTCGCGGCGGCAGCAGCGCTGTTCGACGAGAGCGGTGCTGTGCAGGGCGTGCGCGTCGGCGATATGGGGCTCGATCGCGACGGCAAGCCCGGCCCCAACTTCACGCCCGGCGTCGAGATCGTCGCTCCGCTGACGGTGCTCGCCGAGGGTGCGCGGGGCTCTCTCTCCAAGCAGCTCATCGCCCGTTTTGACCTCGCCCGCGGCCACTATCCGCAGACCTTCGCACTCGGCTACAAGGAGCTGTGGCAGCTGCCCCCCGGGCGGGTACGTCCGGGGCGCATCGAGCACGCGCTTGGCTGGCCGGCGGATTCGCGCACCTACGCCGGCAGCTTTCTCTATCATCTCGACAGGGATCGCGTGTACGTCGGCTACATCGTCGGTCTCGACTACCAGGACCCGCGCCTCGCGCCCTTCGAGGCGTTCCAACAGTATAAGAACCATCCGAGCGTCAAGCCGCTGCTCGAAGGCGGCGAGATCGTCTCGGCGGGAGCGCGCACGGTGGCGGCCGGCGGGTGGCAATCGACTCCGACGCTCGAGATGCCCGGCGCGATCCTCGTAGGCGACGCTGGCGGCACGCTCAACTTCGCGAAGATCAAGGGCGTGCATCAGGCGATCCGCTCCGGCGCGCTCGCGGGCCAGCACATCGCCGAGACTGGCGGCGGTGCCGGTTTCGATGCGCGCTGGCGCGCTTCGATCGGCGGCCGCGAGCTGCGGCGCGCGCGCAACTTCAAGCCGGCCTTCAAGCGCGGCATGTGGTGGGGACTGATCAACGCCGGTTGGGAGATGCTCACCGCGGGTCACTCACCGTGGACCCTGAAGAACACGGCGGACTGGTCGCGTCTCGTCAAGCTCGAGAAGTTTTCTTCCCCCGATCGTCACTGGGTCGAGCGTACGCTGCCGCCGCGCGACCGGGTCTCGTTCGTGTTCTTCGCCGGCAACACGCACGACGAGAATCAGCCGGTGCACCTCAAGGTGGCTGACACGAGCATCTGCGCCGACCGCTGCACGCGGGAATTCGGCAACCCGTGTGAGCGTTTCTGCCCCGCCGGCGTCTACGAGATGATCGATGACGGAGTCGGCGGTCGTCGGCTGCAGATCAACGCCGCAAATTGCGTTCACTGCAAAGCCTGCGACATCAAGGATCCCTACGCGATCATCACCTGGACCACTCCCGAAGGGGGCTCGGGACCGAACTACCAGTCGTTGTAGCATGACCGAGTGCCCAACACCTGAGCTCTGGCGACCCACTGCGGCGCAGATCGCGGATGCGAATCTGACCCGCTTCACGCGCTGCGTGAATGCGCGTCGCGCCCTCAAGATCGGCGACTACACGGAGCTCTACGCGTGGTCGCTCGCGGCACCCGAGGAATTCTGGAGCGAGTTCGCGCGCTTTGCGGCGGTGCGTGCCGAATGGGGCACGAGCGCGGTTCTCGAGTCGCCACAGCGCATGCCCGGAGCGCGCTTCTTTCCCGGGGCACAACTGAACTTTGCCGAGAATCTCCTCAGGTACGACGACGACCAACCGGCCATCGTCTTTCGCAACGAGCGCGGCGCGCGCCGTACGTTCTCCTATCGCGAGTTGCGCGCCGAAGTTGCCCGCGTTGCCTCGGGACTTCGCTCCGCCGGCGTGACGGTCGGAGACCGCGTCGCAGGCTTCGTGCCGAACCTTCCGGAAGCGACGATCGGCATGCTGGCCACGGCGAGCCTCGGCGCGATCTGGTCCTCGTGCTCGCCGGACTTCGGCGTCCACGGCGTACTCGATCGTTTCGGGCAGATCGCGCCCAAGGTGCTGCTCACTGCCGACGGCTACGTCTACGGGGGCAAACGACTCGATTCGCTCGCGGCGATGGCGGAGGTGCTCGCGGCGCTGCCGAGCGTCCAGCGCGTCGTGGTGATCCCCTACCTCGAGAGCGAGCCGCAGCTTGCAGCTCTCGGCGAGGCCGCGCGGCGCGCGGTACTGTGGCCGCGGTTCGGGACGGCGGGTGCGCCGCTCGCCTTTACGACGCTGCCGTTCAACCATCCGCTCTACATCCTCTACAGCTCGGGCACCACAGGCGTGCCGAAGTGCATCGTGCACGGCGCCGGCGGCACGCTGCTGCAGCACCAGAAGGAGCATCTGCTGCACACCGACCTGCGCCGCAGCGACCGCCTGTTCTACTTCAGCACCTGCGGCTGGATGATGTGGAACTGGCTGGTGAGCGCGCTCGCAACCGGCGCGAGCATCGTGCTCTACGACGGCAGCCCGTTCCAGCCCGGACCCGGCGCGCTGTGGCAGATGGCGCAGGAGGAGCGCCTCACGGTGTTCGGGACCAGCGCCAAGTACCTCTCCTCGCTCGAGAAGAGCTCCTTCGTCCCGCTGCAGTCAGTCGACCTCACGGCGCTGCGCACACTGTTGTCGACCGGCTCGCCACTGCTGCCCGAGGGCTTCGACTACGTCTACCGCTCGGTGAAAAGCGACGTGCAGCTCGCTTCGATCTCCGGCGGCACCGACATCGTCTCCTGCTTCGCGCTCGGCTGCCCGACACGACCGGTCCACCGCGGCGAGTTGCAGTGCCGCGGACTCGGGATGGCCGTCGACATCTTCGACGACTCCGGACGACCGCTGCGCGGTGAGCGCGGCGAGCTGGTTTGCACGGCACCTTTCCCCTCGATGCCCATCGGGTTCTGGAACGACCCAACCGGCGCGAAGTATCGCGCCGCCTACTTCGAGCGCTTCCCCGGTATCTGGCACCACGGGGACTACGCGGCAATCACTGAGCACGACGGCCTCGTCATCTACGGACGCTCGGATGCGGTGCTCAATCCCGGCGGCGTGCGCATCGGCACCGCGGAGATCTACTCCGCGGTCGAGAGCCTGCCGCAGATCGCCGAGGCACTGGCGGTCGGCCAGGACTGGCAGGGTGACGTGCGTGTGGTGCTGTTCGTTCGGCTGAAGGACGACGTCGTGCTCGATGAACCGCTCAGGAAGACGATTCGCCAGGCCATCCGCACCCAGACCACCGCGCGGCACGTGCCGGCCCGGATCGTGGCCGTGCCCGATCTGCCGCGCACTCTCTCCGGAAAGATCACCGAGCTCGCCGTGCGCAACGTCATTCATGGGCTGCCGGTGAAGAACCTCGATGCGCTCGCCAACCCGGGAGCGCTCGAGCATTTTCGGGATGTTCCCGATCTCAAGGCTTGAGCGCCCGCACTGAGGCTTGTCGCTCTCGGTTCACACGCAACCGGCCCGGTGGAGTTTCCCATGTATAATCGCGCGCCCAACAGTGCGGCGCACCTGGCAGCCGCGCTTTTGCTGCAAGAGGCGTCACAGGTACTTCGTACCCATGAGCGCGCGAGGACGACCCGGCATGGCCGCGCCCACTGCTGCCGCAGATAATCGGCTGCTCCGCAGCATCCCTGCTGCCCGAATCGCGCTGATCGAGCGTATTGCGCGCGCCGCCACCGGCGGGACCTGGCGCAACGAGCTGCGACAGCGCTTCCTGCGAGCCTATTTTTACGGCGTCGCCGAGGAAGATCTCGCCGCGCGTACCCCGCGCCATCTGGCCCGGGCCGCGCTCGCGCACCTCGCCTTCGGGAAGCGCCGCCCGCCGGGGCACTCGCTGGTGCGCGTCCTGAACCCCGAATTGCGTCGCGACGGTTTCGAGAGCGAACACACCCTGGTGTTCTCGGTAACCGACGACATGCCCTTCCTGGTCGACTCGCTCAGCATGGCCTTCGGCCGCGCCGGCCTCGCGGTCCACCTCATCGTCCATCCCGTGCTGCAGGTACGACGCGACCGCCGCGGGGGGTTGCTCGATATCGGCACCAACGGGGCACACGCCACACATCCGGAGTCGTGGCAGCTCTACGAAGTCGACCGCGTCACCGACGCTGCCCAGATCGCGAGACTCCAGCACGATCTGGAAAATACACTCGCCGACGTGCGCGTCGCGGTCAGCGACTGGCGCGCGATGCGCGAGCGGGTTCGCGAGATCATCACGCGCCTGGAAAGCGATCCCCCGCCGCTGCCCGCGGCGGAGGTGAGCGAGGCGGCACATCTGCTCGACTGGATGGAAGGCCGCCACTTCGTCTTCCTCGGCTACCGTCATTACCGACTGAAACGCGGCCGCAGCGAGGACGAGCTGGTCCCGGATGTCAACTCAGGGCTCGGAGTCCTGAACCGCGGCCATCATGAGATACGCCCGTCGGGCCCGACGGTGCTGCGCGGCGACGTGAGGGCACGCGCGCGCGAGCCGGAGCTTTTGGTCCTCACCAAGGCGAACTCGACTTCCACCGTGCATCGCGGGGAGTTGCTCGATTACGTCGGCGTCAAGACCTTCGACGCGAGCGGACGCGTCGACGGCGAGCACCGCTTCCTCGGACTCTGGACTTCCACCGCCTACCACGGCAGCCCCCGGGACATCCCGGTTGTGCGCCGCAAGGTCCAGCGCGTGATCGAGCACTTTGGACTCGATCCCGCCGGCCACGACGGCAAGGCGGTACTCAACGTGCTCGAGACCTACCCGCGCGATGAGCTGTTCCAGGCCGGAGTGCCCGATCTCATCCGCATCGTGCGCGGCGTGGTGAACCTCTACGAGCGGCGTACGGTGCGGCTGCTGGTACGGCGCGATCCTTACCACCGCTTCTACTCGTGCCTCGTGTACGTGCCGCGCGACCGCTACAACACCGAGGTGCGCCAGCGGATCGAGAAGATCGCCCTCGCGGGATTCGCAGGTACAAGCGTCGAGAGTCATGCACAGATCACGGCCGAGAGTCATGCGCGGCTGCACGTCGTCGTGCGGACCGATCCCGCTCACCACCACAAGCCCGACCTCGTCGACATCGAGCATCGCATCGGCGAGGCCGCGCTCACCTGGGCGGACCGGCTGCGTGAAGTGCTGGTGGGTCAGCGTGGCGAGGAGACGGGCCTTGCGCTGATCGGGCGCTACCGGCTTGCCTTTCCGATCGTCTACCAGGAGGGAGTCTCTCCGCAGGAGGTGCTCGAGGACCTGCACGACCTCGAAGCGCTGCGCGCGCAGCCGCGCGCGTTGAGGCTGCGGCTGCATCGGCCGGCGTGGCAGAGGCCGCAGCGGGTGCACCTGCGCTTCGTGCGACTGACCGATCCCGTGCCGATATCCGACGTGCTGCCGATGCTGGAGAACTTCGGGCTGCGCGTGATCTCCGAGCACCCCTACGAGCTCGCGTGGCCCGAAGGCGGCGCGGCCTGGATCCAGGACTTCGAGCTCGAGCACCGCGACGGCCTGGTCATCGACATCCCGCGCGTCGAAGCGAATTTCCGCGAAGGCTTCGCCGCCGCCTGGAACGGCGCGGTCGAGAACGACGGCTTCAACCGCCTGCTGCTGGTGAGCGAGCTCACCACGCGACAGATTGTGATGCTGCGCGCCTTCTGTCGCTACCTGCTGCAGACCGGCGTGCCCTTCAGCCAGGCGTACATGGAGCGCACGCTCGCTGCCAACGGCACGATCGCGCGCAGCCTGGCACGCCTCTTCGAGGCGCGCTTCGACCCCGCAGTCACTCGCGGTCCGCGCAGTGAGCGTAACGCCGAGAGCATGGTGCAGCAGATCCGCGTCGGGCTCGATTCGGTGGCGAGCCTCGACGACGACCGCATTCTGCGCGCCTACCTGCAGCTGGTACTGGCGACGCTCCGCACCAACTACTTCCAGCCGGCGAGCGACGGGTCGCCCCGGAGCTACGTCTCCTTCAAGCTCGACCCGGCGAAGATCCCGGACCTGCCGCTGCCGAGACCGAAGTTCGAGATCTTCGTCTACAGCCCGCGGGTCGAAGGCGTGCACCTGCGCATGGGCGAGGTCGCGCGCGGCGGCATCCGCTGGTCGGACCGGCGTGAGGATTTCCGCACCGAGATCCTCGGCCTCATGAAGGCGCAGAACGTCAAGAACACCGTCATCGTTCCGGTGGGAGCCAAGGGCGGCTTCGTCGCCAAGCGGTTGCCCGCCGCCGGCACGCGTGAAGAGATGCTGGCGGAAGTCATCGCCTGCTACCAGACATTCATCCGCGGACTTCTCGATCTCACCGACAACATCATCGCTGCGCGCGTCGTGGCGCCGCCGCAGGTCGTGCGTCGCGACGGCGACGACCCGTACCTGGTGGTGGCGGCCGACAAGGGCACGGCCACCTTTTCCGACATCGCCAACGCCATTGCAGCGGAGTACGGCTTCTGGCTCGGCGATGCGTTCGCATCCGGGGGCTCGGCCGGCTACGACCATAAGAAGATGGGGATCACGGCGCGCGGTGGCTGGGAATGCGTCAAGCGGCATTTCCGCGAGATGGGCATCGACATACAGAAGACCGCCTTCACCGTCGCCGGCATTGGCGACATGTCCGGCGACGTGTTTGGCAACGGCATGTTGTTGTCGCGTCAAACCCGTCTGCAGGCAGCCTTCGATCACCGTCACATCTTTCTCGACCCCGCGCCCGAGGCTGCGCTGAGCTTCGCCGAGCGCGCGCGCCTCTTCGCGTTACCGCGCTCGAGCTGGGACGACTACGATCGCAGCAAGCTCTCGCGCGGCGGAGGTATCTTCGCGCGCTCCACCAAGTCCATCGCGCTGTCGACCGAGGCGCGCGGGTTGCTCGGGCTCGACGGCGCGAGTGCGGCTCCCAACGACGTGATACGCGCGATCCTGCAGCTGCCGGTCGACCTCATGTGGAACGGCGGCATCGGCACCTACGTGAAGGCGAGCGACGAGCGCAATGCGGAGGTAGGCGATCGCGCCAACGACGCGGTGCGCATCAACGGAAGGGACCTGCTGGCAAAGGTGGTCGGCGAAGGCGGCAATCTCGGCCTGACGCAGCGCGGCCGCATCGAGTACGCGCTCGCGCGGGGACGACTCAACACCGATTTCATCGACAACTCCGCCGGCGTCAACACCTCGGATGTCGAAGTCAACATCAAGATCCTGCTGAATCCGCTGGTGGCCGAGGGCAAGCTCGCGCGCGGTGAGCGCAACCGGCTGCTGGCACGCATGACCAACGAGGTTGCGACGCTCGTGCTGCGCAACAACTACCTGCAGGGCCAGGCACTCAGCACACTCGAGCTCCACGGCGCCGCACGGTTGCCGGAGTTCCACCATCTGATCCGCTCCCTGGAGCGCTCCGGCGACCTCAACCGCGCACTCGAGTTCCTGCCGAGCGATGACGAGCTCGCCGAGCGCCGCAAGAACGGGGTCGGCCTGACGCGCCCGGAGCTGGCGATCCTGCTCGCCTACAGCAAGATCTGGCTGAATACGCATCTCCTCGCCTCGGACGTGCCGGAAGACCCGTACCTGTCGACGGAGCTCGAGCGCTACTTCCCCGCACCCGTGCAGGAACGCTTCCGGCGCGGCATCACGCATCACCGCCTGCGCCGCGAGATCATCGCAACTGCCACCACCAACAGCGTGGTGAACCGCATGGGGCCGACGTTCGTTGCGCGTGTGCAGGGCGACACGGGAGCCGCCCCCGCGCAGATCGCGCGCGCCTACAGCGCGGCCCGCGAGATCTTCGCAATGCGCGCGGTGTGGGAGGAAATCGAGGCGCTCGACAACCGCGTGCCGGCGAAGCTGCAATACGAGGCCGCGTTCCAGACCAGCCGCCTGCTGCGGCACGCCACCTACTGGCTGCTCACCTCGCGCGGGGGCGCTCTGCAGGTCGATGCCGCGGTCCGCGAGTTCCGCGACGGTGTGCGCCAGCTACAGGCCGAAACACCCGCGGTGCTCAGCGGGATGGAGCTGATGCGCTTCGAGGAGGGGCGCAAACGCTACACCGAGGCCGGTCTGCCCCCGGCTTTGGCGGCGCGGCTCGCCTCGCTCGAGGCGCTCAATGCCGCGCTCGACATCGTCGAGATCGCCGCCAGTCATCGTGTCAGCGTGGCCGAGACCGCCCGCGTGTACTTCGAGGTGGGCACGCGCATCGGCTGCGACTGGCTGCAGGCGCGTATCGAGGAGCTCACCGTCGAGGGCCCGTGGCAGGCCGTCGCGCGCACGGGGCTGCGTGATGCGGCGCTGCGCGTGCACCGCCGTCTCGCGGAGCGTGTGCTCACGCGCAAGGACCGCGGCGGCGCTCCGGCCCGTGTCAGCGCCTGGATCGAGTCCGGCGGGAAGGAGCTCGCGCACTGGCATCGCACGATCGCGGAAATGCGCGCCGCAGACGTCAGCGACTTCGCCACTCTCACCGTCGGTGTCGAGGCGGTGCGCAAGCTGGCGAATTAGTCGAGCGCGGATATGGTTGGAAAACTGATACTGGTCCGCCACGGTCAGAGCACGTGGAACGTCGAGAACCTGTTCACCGGCTGGACGGATGTCGATCTGTCCGAGGCCGGCAGGGCCGAGGCGCTTGCGGCAGGCCGCGAGCTCAAGCGCGAGAAGCTGCATGCCGACATCGCCTTCACCTCGGTGCTGAAACGCGCCATCCGCACACTGTGGATCATGCTCGATGAGATGGATCGTATGTGGATCCCGGTCGAGCGCTCCTGGCGATTGAACGAGAGACACTACGGTGCTCTGCAGGGTCTCGACAAGGCGCAGACCGTGGCGCAGCACGGCGAAGCGCAGGTGAAGATCTGGCGGCGCAGCTACGACATTCCACCGCCGCCGCTCGCCACGGACGATCGCCGCCATCCGCGCTTCGATCCGCGCTATGCGGCTCTCGATCCGAGCGATCTGCCCGCGGGCGAGTCGCTCAAGGACACACTGACGCGCGTTTTACCGTTCTGGCATGCCCGTATCGCTCCGGAGCTGCGCGCCGGGGCCAACGTGCTGGTAGTGGCGCACGGCAACAGCCTGCGTGCCATGGTGAAGATGCTCGATGAAATTGCCGAAAGCGAGATCACCGAGCTCAACATTCCGACGGGCGTGCCGCTGCTCTATGAGCTCGACGCCGACCTGCGGCCGCGCGGACACCGCTATCTCGGCGACCCGGTGGCGATCGCCGCCGCCGCCGAGGCGGTGAAACGACAGACTGACAAACGCTGAACCTTTGTGCCGCGGCGCACCTACGCAGCCCAGCCGTCGTAACGCCCCCTGAGCTCGGCGGCGAGTGCCGTCAGGCGGCGACTGATCTCCTGCACGTCCGGCACCAGGAGTCGCATCGTCTTGGATGCATGCAGGCTGCAACTCAGCTCGGAGCTGCTTTCGAGATTCTTCACGTCGACGCTGAACTCCGGCTCGAGTCGCGCCCGCGCGGCCTGGCACGCGGCAAGGTCAGGCAGAGCGAGAAAGAAGTCGACGTGGTACTCGTTGAAGGGAGCGTAACCCTGGGAACGCAATCGCGCGATGGTCTGCTCATCCCAGCTCTCGGTGCGCGCTTTGTAGACCGCGCGCAGCTTGAAGTAGATTCGGAGCACGACCAGGCCGAGTGCGGCCAGCAGTAGACCCAAGAACCATGCCATGGCTGTGGCTCACGCCTTCGGGCGTGCGCCCTTCTCGGGAAAATGCGGTTTACGCTTCTCGAGGAATGCGGCGATTCCCTCGGCGGCTTCTGCGCCGACCGCGTGCGCCGCGATGGTCTCGCTCTCGAGCACCATCTGCGACTCGAATGCGCCGAGCGAATGCGCAATCAACCGCTTGGTCGCGCCGAAGGCCGCACTCGCGCCCTGCGCGAGCTGCTCCGCGAGTCCGAGCGCGCGCTCGATGAGCTGCTCATCGCTCACTACCTCGTTGACCAGCCCCCACTCGAGCGCCTCGGCGGCGGAGAGCGTGCGGTTGAGCAATAACAGCTCCATGGTGCGTTTCAAGCCGAGCGTGCGCGGCAGCAGGAACGACGTGCCGCCGTCTGGCGTGAGGCCGGCGTTGGTATAAGCGAGGTTGAACTTCGAGGTACGCGCGCACAGCGCCAGGTCGGCCATCGCCACCAGGCCCACGCCCGCGCCGGCCGCGGTGCCGTTGACCGCGGCGACGACGGGCGCGTCCATGCGCACGAAGTTGGAAATTGCCGCGTGCAGATAGGTCGTGAGCTCACGTACGTAGTCGACCCCGGCGCTGTCGCGCCCCACCATGGCGCGCAGGTCACCACCGAAGCAGAAGTGGCGTCCGTTGCCCGAGAGCACCACGGCGCGCACCGCGTTGTTGCGCGCACAGGTCATGGCAGCCGCCAGCAGATCCATCGCCATCTGCAGGTTGAGCGCGTTGCCGCTGTCGGGACGATTCAAGGTCACGAGTGCGACGGCACCGCGAGTCTCGACCTGCACGGCATTCGCGGCCATCGCCCTACTCGTCAGGCGCGATCCGGACGCGCAGACCCGCGAGCTCCGGGGTGAATTCCAGCTGGCAGGAAAGCCGCGAGTGCTCGGTCGAATGGGTCAGCTCCGAGATCAGCTCGCGCTCGTCCGACATCATGGCCGGCAGCCGCGCCTGCCACGCCGGATCGACGTAGACGTGACAGGTGGCGCAGGAGCACATGCCACCGCAGATGGCTGCCACGCCGTAGTCGAGCTCACGCAGGTTTTCCATCACCTTCAGGCCCGTGCGACCGTCCACCTCATGCTCGATGCCGTCGCGATCCACCACCCGCAAGAGCGCCATGCTGCTTTTCACCCTGTGGCCGCGTCAGATGCGCTTCGCGGCGAATACCTTCGAAGGCCGGCTAGTTTGCCGCGTCACCGGTCGCCCCGCCAGCACCCCGCGCCGCCGGCAGCGTGCGCAGCGCGCTCAGGCAGACGGCAGCGGCCCCATGACCTTCACCACGAACACGGCCTTGTCGTCCCGAGCGGACAGAGCCTCGAAAGTGGCCTGCAACTCGCTTCGCAGCGCCTCCATGACCTCCTCGTAAGAGCCGAACAGCTGCGTACTCATGCTGTTGGTCGTCACTCGCAGGGTGCGGTGTGCCCGCAGGCGCTCGAGGAACTCGGCGATGCTCGGTATGAAGTCCGCCCTGAGCGGATACAGGCTGATCTCGACCCCGATGTCCATGGCTCGTCTCCGTCGAATGGACGCGGTCAGTATGGCATGTGCGCCGCGCACTCGGGCTCAGGCTATGATCGCACCTGCGGTCGGTCGGAAAACGGCGGTTGGACAGATGACGCGGAAGATCCAGGTTCATCAGGTCGACGCATTCACCCGGGAGCCCTTCACCGGCAATCCGACCGGTGTGGTGCTCAATGCCGATCCACTCTCGGAAGTGCAGATGCTGGCGATCGCGCGCGAGCTCAACAACGCCGAGACCGCTTTCATCCTGGCCGCGGACGCCGACGACCATACGGTTCGCGCCCGCTTCTTCACTCCCCGCAGCGAAGCGGGATTCGTGGGCCACGCCACGGTCGCCGCACAGTACGTGCTTTCGCGGCGGCACGACGCGCCCCGCTGGCAGCGGCAGAAATCCAAGGCGGGAATCGTCGACGTGGAAGTGCGCGGCAGCGACGAGGACCGCCGCATTGCGATCCGGCGCAATGCGCCTTCGCTCGGTCGCGAGCTCAATGACCGCGAGCGACTTGCAGTGCTCGATGCGCTGGCGCTCGCCTCCGAGAGTCTCGACTCGCGCATGCCGTTGCGCATCGTTGGCGCGGCCGGCACCCGGCTGCTGATCGGCGTACGTGGGCCGGAGCCGCTCAAGCACCTCAAGCCCGACATGGCACGCCTCACCACACTCTCGGCGCAGATCGGTGCCGCTGGCTATTTCGTTTTCACGCTCACGCCGGCGGCGGCCGATCACCTCACCGAGTCGCGCATGTTCTGTCCGGCGCTCGGGATCCCCGAGGATCCGGTGAGCGGCAATGCACACGGGCTCCTCGGGGCATATCTTGCGCATCTTGGGCTCCTCGCCCGCAACGCCGAGCGCGCCAGCTTCTGCGGCATCCAGGGCCACTCAGTGCATCGGCCCGGCCGCGTCGAGGTGGAGCTCGAATTCAAGGACAACGAGCTCGCGAGCGTCTGGATCAGCGGGCAGGCCGTATCGATATTCCAGACTGAGATCACCTTCTAGTGGCGCCGACGCAGTTTGCGCCGGTCGTGAAGCTCGAGGAGCTTCCCCGGCACGGCATGCGTGCCTTCGTGATCGACGGCCGTGAGATCGTGATCTGCCGCACGAGCGCCGGTGTCTTCGCACTCGACAACGTCTGCACGCACGCGTACGCGCGTCTCAGTGAGGGGCGGCTGCGGCACGAGCGGCTGGTGTGCCCGCTGCATGGCGCATCCTTCGACGTTCGTGACGGACGGGTGCTCGGTCCGCCGGCCGAGATGCCGCTGACCGCCCACGCGGTGCGCCTCGAGGCCGGAGTCGTCGAGGTCGCGCTCACCCCCTGACTTAAATCCCTCCTGCTTCCGCGGACCCGGCCGCCCCGGCCGCGCGCGCCGCGGTGGCTCCGCGCCGCAGAAGCCAGAGCGCCGTCAGGGTGACCGCGGCGCCGGTGAAGAACGGCGCCGCATTACCGAGCAGAGCGTACAGCGCACCGGAGCTCAGGGGGCCGAGCACTCGCGCCAGGCTGGCGCTCGCGGCGTAGGCTCCCATGACTGCGCCACGATCGCCCGGCCGCGCCTGCCGGGACGCGATCGCGGAGGCGCTGGGGTTGTAAGCGCCGAGCCCGATGCCACACAGCAGCAAGCCACACACGGCGATGCCTGCGGTGGGTGCTGCGCCGAGCAGCAAAAGCCCGGCGACGTAACTCACCACACCACCTGCGGCGAGCCGCCTCTCGCCGAGCCGCGGGGCCAGCACGCGCACCAGCGCTCCCTGCATCAGGAGCGCCGGCATGGCAATGCCGAACAGCAGGAATCCCACGGTGCGGGGTCCGAAACCGAAGCGGTGCAATGCCCAGATCGCGAAGATCGACTCCAGAATCGATTGCGAGTAGGTGACTGCGAGCGTCGCCGCTGCGATGTAGCCGAGTGGCGGACGTGCGCGCATCAAGAGCAACGCGCCCTCCCGCGGCGCGTCGGGGTGCAGCCGGCGATGCTCTGCGGTGTGACTCTCGGGGAGCAGGAAGCGAACCAGCAGTATGGCGAGCACACTCGTGACGGCGGACAGCGCCGCGGGTGCCACGAAACTGGCACGGCGCGCGTCGGCGCCCGCAAGCAACCCGCCGAGCGGCTGCCCGAGGGTGAATCCGATGCCGATCGCGGCCCCGACCAATCCGAGCGTCGCCGCGCGCTTTTGCGGCACGCTCACATCGGATGCATACGCGAAGGCGGCTGCGATGTTGCCGGCCATGGCACCGGCGAGCATGCGCGAGGCCAGTAGCCACCAGACATTGCGGGCGCAGGCGAGCAGCACGTACGAGAGACACGCACCTGCGAGACTGCTCATGAGCACGGGCCTGCGTCCGTGGCGGTCGCTCAAGCGTCCCCACCACGGTGCGGCGAGTAACTGGCACAGCGAGTAGCTTCCAAGGACCGGCGTGATGAACTGCGGGAGCGTACCGAAGCGCTCTGCCATGTAGGGAATCAGCGGGATGACGATCCCGAAGCCGAGCGTATCGATGAGGCAGACGAGAAACAGCGCTGCTCGCGGTGCGCGCGAAGTTGACACCCTACCTCCCGGCCTCAGTGGCCGGGCACGAGAGTGGAGAGCCCCTCGCCGTGCCGCGGCCCGCGCGGCTGAAAGTCGCGGGCGGAGCGCATGATGAGATTCGGAATGCGGCTGTCGCTCCAGGCTGCGTCGCGACCCTGCGGCGCACCGGTACAGAGAACCACGAGTTGCAGCGACGGTACGAGCCACATGCGGTTGCCGCCGGCACCCTCGACCGCGAACAGGTCGTCGGCGGCATAGGGTTCGACACCCGGCGCCTCGGTCACCGCGAGCCGCAGGTTCGCGCCGTACTGCGGATCGGCGCGCGTCGGTGCGCGCAGCAGCGTCACCCATCCCGGGCGAATCAGCTCCTCCCCCCGATAGTTGCCGTCTCTCACCAACAGTTGCCCGATGCGGATCCAGTCGCCCTGGTGCGCGAGCATGCAGCAGTCGGCATGCGCCGTCCCTGCGGGACGGTCGAGCCACAACCAGGCGTCCGCGGCTCCGACGCGCCGCCACACCGTGCGCGAGAGGTAGGCCGCGTAGCGCTCGTGGGAAGCGCGCTCGATGACGAGTGCGAGTAGCTGGGCATCCGCGGAGGGCTCGCGACGGCGGCTGCCCGGCGGCGCGCCAAGCGGGCTGCGCAGCAATTCACTGACGAGCTCGCCTTTCACAGGCTCAGCGCTTGCAGGCGCGAGACCGCTGGTCGATTGGAGCAGGTTGCGCAGTGTGATCGCTCCGCGCGGATCGTCGCGCCACTCGCCGATAAAGGCGCCGATCGGCTCGTCCGGCCAACCCATCTGCCGATGCGAGAGCGCGACGCCGACTGCCAGGGCTGCCAGCAGTCGCGTGAAGGACTGTGCATCGCCGGGAGTGTCGAAGCTCGTGCCTCGCCAGTAGCGCTCGAAGACGATGTGATCGTGACGGCTGACGATCAATGCCCGCGAGCCGTGCTTACCGGCGTAGTCTGCCGCCGCCTCGAGGCCGGAGGGGTCGAGTGACTCGAGTGCGGGCGCGACCCGCGGAGCCGGCGGCAGGTTGCCGCCGGGAACAAGCTCACGCGGCTGATACTCGGGATCTCGCGCCTCGAAGAAGCGTGCAAGACGCGGCTGCCAGAGCGCGCCGACGACGAGCAGCGCGAGGAGCGCAACCCCTGACGTCGCAAGCAGCAGCGTCCTGAGGGACCGTCCGGGCATTCGCCGCATTCCATCATAGATGCCGATCGGGAATGCGTTATTCTCGGCGACACCCGGCCGGACCGAAGGCTGCGGTGGGGGTTTTGATGCCTTTGCGCTTGGCTGCGCCGCGATACTGGCTCACCTGGGCCGGACTCGGCTTGCTGCGCGTGCTGGCGCTGCTGCCGTTCGGGGCCATCGTCCGGCTCGGACGGCCGCTCGGCGCCCTGCTGCGCCGTTTGCCGCTGCGTTTCGTCGGCACTGCCCGGCGCAATCTCGAGTTGTGCCTGCCGGAACTCTCCGAGCGGGAGCGCGAGAAGCTCCTGAATGAGCACTTTGCGAGCTTAGGCATCGCGATGCTCGAGATCCCGTTCGCCTGGTGGAGCTCACCGGCGCGGCTCGAGAAACTACTGCACTTCGAGGGGATCGAGCACCTGCGCGCAGCGCAGGCGCGCGGGCAGGGTGTCATCCTGCTCACCGCCCACTTCACCTCGATGGAGATGGCAGGCCGCGCGCTCCTGTTCGTGGCACCGGTCGGCTTTCTTTATCGCGAGACTAAGAATGAGGTACTGGCCTACGCTCTCAAGCGCTTTCGCGTCGGCTATGGCGGTCATCCCATCCCGAAAGACGACATTCGCGCGTTCGTCTCGGCGCTCAGGCGTAACGAGTGCGTCTGGTATGCGCCGGACCAGAGCTATCGCAAGAAAGGCGCGCAAATGGTGCCCCTCTTCGGCATCCCCGCTGCCACCAACACCTTGACGTCGCGCCTCGCGCGCATGACCGGTGCCACGGTGCTGCCCTACTTCTTCCACCGCCTCCCCGGCACCCAGGGCTACCGCGCCGTCATCCACCCGCCGCTCGAGAATTTCCCGAGCGACTGCGCAGCGCAAGACACCGAGCGTTTCAACCACATGATCGAGGCCCAGGTACGACGCGCGCCCGAGCAGTACCTGTGGATCCACCGCCGCTTCAAAGGCCTCACCAACGATTATCCGGACTACTACGGCCGGCAGGCGCCGCGACGGGCGTGAGCGCCGTCGCCTCGCAAAATTATGACCTGCTGGTCATTGGCGGTGGCGTCAATGGTACCGGCATCGCGCGCGATGCCGCCGGCCGCGGGCTCTCGGTGGTGCTCTGCGAGCAGGACGACCTCGCCGCTCACACCTCCTCCGCCAGCACCAAGCTCATCCACGGCGGACTGCGCTACCTGGAAGACTTCCATTTCCGACTGGTGCGCAAGGCGCTCAAGGAGCGCGAAGTGCTGCTGGCCGCCGCGCCGCACATCATGCGCCCGCTGCGTTTCGTCATGCCGCACGCCGCACACCTGCGCCCGACATGGATGATCCGTGCGGGACTGTTTCTGTACGACCATCTCGCCGCGCGCCGCCGCCTGTCGGCATCGGCGGCGATCGATCTGCGTACCCACATCGCCGGCGCACCGTTGCGGGAAAGTTATCGGCACGGGTTCGTCTACTCCGACGGCCGCGTGGATGATGCGAGGCTCGTGATGCTCAACGCACTCGATGCCCAGGCCCGCGGCGCCACGATCCACACCCGCACCCGCTGCGAGCGGCTGACGGGCGAGCCGCCGTGGTGGCGCGCCACGCTTGCCAGCCCGGCAGGTCGGCGGGAGGTGCGCGCGCGCGCAGTCGTGAACGCGACCGGCCCCTGGGCAGGCCGCTTCGTGGCGGAGGCGACCCCGTTGCGCACGGCGCATCAGGTGCGCCTGGTCAAGGGCAGCCATGTTGTGGTGCCGCGCCTGTTCGCACACCGCTTCGCCTACATTTTCCAGAATGAGGACCGGCGGATAGTGTTCGCCATCCCGTACGAACAGGAATTCACGCTGCTCGGCACGACCGACGTCGACTTTCACGGCGACCCGGCGTCAGTCACGATCGAGCCAGCGGAGATCGCCTACCTGTGCGCACTCGCCAATCGCTACTTCAAACAGCCGCTGACGCCTGCCGAGGTGGTTTGGAGTTACTCCGGGGTGCGGCCGCTGCTTGCCGACGAGGCGAGCGATCCGATGAGCGTGACCCGCGATTACGCCCTCGAGCTCGAGCGTCAGCCCGCGCCCATGCTCTCGGTCTTCGGCGGCAAGCTCACCACCTACCGGCGTCTCGCCGAGGATGCGGTCGACCTCGTCAGCACCGCGCTCTCAAGGCGTCGTGCGCGCTGGACCGCCGGCGCGTTACTGCCGGGTGGAGATCTGCCTCACGGCAGCCTCGCCGTGTTCCTGCGGACGCTCGCGCGGCGCTATCCGTGGCTCCCGGACGCCCTGCGGCTTCGTTATGCGCTCGCCTACGGCACACGGATCGAGCGTGTGCTCGGTAGCGCCGCCTCGCTCGGTGGCCTCGGCGAAGAGATCTTGCCGCAGCTCTACGAGAACGAGCTCGAATACCTGTATCGCGAGGAATTCGCACACAGCGCGCAAGACATTCTGTGGCGTCGCTCCAAGCTCGGCTTGCACCTCGCCAAGGGCGACGTCAGTCCGCTCGAACGCTGGCTCGCTGCGCGCGAGCGCGCGAGCGCGCCGCGTCGCACCGCGCCGACAGCGACGCTGTGACCGGCATCGCGGTTTTCGCGCGCGGTGGCCGCGGCGGCGGCAACGGCGTGTGCCCGCGTGTTAGCGTGGCCCTCCAGCTCATCGCCGCGCCTGCCATGCTGCTGCCCGATTCCGTGCTTGCCGCCATCATCGCCGGAACCGCGACGCTCTCCGCGTCGTTGGTGCAGCTGCGTAGTGCGCTGCTGCGGCACGGATCCGGCCGCGGCGCGAGCGCAGCGCTGCGTCGCCCGAAGCGGCTGCAGTTCCTGATCCTTGGTGTGGTCGTGGGTGCCGCGGCGCTGGCCGGCTTTGCGCTCTCACAGTGGCTCACGAACGGCGAGCGTGCCGCGCAGGCCCTCATGCAGCGCGAGCTGCAGGCACGCGTTGCCGAGATCAGCCGCACCGCCAGCGTGCTCGAGCGCACTCGCGGAAGCGAGCGCGCCGAAATCGAGAGCGGCGTGCTGCGCAGGCTGGGCGCCGACGGGGTGATCGTGATGGCCACTGTTGGCGCCTGTAGTCTGCCCACACCGACGGCAACCGCTTCGCCTGCAGGTGGGTGCGCCGAGACGGACGCCAGCCGGGTCACACTGTGCGCAACGATCCCGGGCAATGCCATGGTCACGGAGGTCGCCCTCTTCAGCCGGGCCGCCGATTCCAACGCAGCCTGGAGTGCCAGCCGCTTTCTGCCCGGCCAGGAGTCCGGCCAGGCGCGCTTCGCCGCGGAGTATTCACAGAGCGCTCCGGAGGGGGGCGTCCGCCAGGTGTGTCAGGGCTTCTCGCATTGGTCCGATCGTGCCCGGATGGTCCGGGTGATCGTGCACTACTCCCTGCAGGCGTGAACTGCGCATAATTCACTCCCGCGAGCGTTGCCCCGGGGGAAGTGTTGATCTCACCGCCGCGTCCGACCGCGCCCGCGCGCTCAGCGGCCATGCTGATCGTGCTGGCGCTTAGCCCGCTGTGGTTGAGTGGCATCTGCGGCCGCAGCCTCTGGACGCCTGATGAACCGCGCGAGGCCGACATCGCGTGGCGCATGAGTCACCAGGGCGATTGGACTCTGCCGCAGCTCGCCGGCCGACCGTTTCTCGAAAAACCCCCTCTCTCTTACTGGATGTCGGCTGCATCGCTGTCAGTGTGGGGTGATTCAAGTGCCGCGGCACGCGCTCCCAACCTGCTCTATGCAGCAATCGCCGCGGTGTCGCTCGGCCTGCTGACCCTCTCGATGGGCACCGACCTCGCCGCCGCAGTCATTGCCGCGATCGTCGCCATGAGTGCGCTCATCGCGTTTCGCGTCAGCGTCTGGCTCGCGCCCGACGCCGGACTGCTGGCCGGCTGCAGCCTCGCGTTGCTTGGCGCGTGGCGCGGCTACCGCGCGGCGCCGGGCGTGCGCAAGGCAGCCGGCTATACGCTGATGCACTTCGGCGCAGCGATGGGTTTCATGGCCAAGAGCGCCCCGGGATGGCTGGTCCCCGCGCTCGCGCTGCTCGCACTCATCGTCTGGGAGCGACGCTGGTCGGAGCTGCGCCGGTGGGAGCTGTACGCGCCCCTGACACTTCAGGCACTGCTCATCGGCCCGTGGGTGCTCGCGGTCGCACATTCCGCGCGCGGCGCCGAGGCATTGCGCACGCTCTTCTGGAATAACGTGCTCGGACGCTTCACCCATGTGAGCGCCACCGCCGACCTCGACTACACGCGCGGGCATCACAACTTTCCCGGCAAATACGTCCTGGAGCTGCCGCTCTACCTGCTTCCCTGGACACCAGTCGTAGCGGCGGCTGCCGTGCGCTCGCTCAGGTGGATACGCGAGGTCGGCGCGCAGGGAACGTCGTGGCGCTTCGCGCTCGCGGCGGGTGTGCCTTTTCTGGCGTTGCTCTCGCTCGCGGCCACCGCGCGCGATATCTACGCGGCGCCGGCGACGCTCGCGGCCGGCGCGCTCACGGGACTCTGGGCTCACGAGATGCAGCGGACGCCGACCCGGCTCGATCAACTCGCGCTGCGCTCGAGCCGCTGGCTGATCGTCGTGCTGACCGGGGCTCTCGCGGCCGGAATGCTGGTGCTGGCTGCCGCCGGCACTGCGTCGGTGGCAGCCTGCAGCGTCGCAGCTGTCGCGGCGATTGCCGCCGTGTACCTCGCTCTGTCACGCGCC
>Ga0307476_10000382_pt1 | contig 36279 bp, 22 predicted proteins | sample atmos_gasesECM2C_2_FD_203314 | JGI IMG/M metagenome (GOLD analysis project Ga0307476, IMG submission 203314) | Hardwood forest soil microbial communities from Morgan-Monroe State Forest, Indiana, United States - atmos_gasesECM2C_05 | ecosystem: Environmental > Terrestrial > Soil > Temperate... | reverse complement strand
ATTTGTGAAAGTCAACTTTGCCGCGATTCCCGGTAACATCCTTGAAAGCGAGCTGTTCGGGTACCGCGCGGGGGCGTTCACGGGCGCGGCGTCCGACCGAACAGGTCGAGTAGAGCTGGCTCAAGGCGGAACACTCTTTCTCGACCAGATAACGGACCTGGACTCCTCCTTTCAGGCAAAGCTCTTGCAATTGCTTCAGGATGGACGGTTTACGCGACTGGGTGATCACGAGGAACGAAGAGTAGAGGCACGCGTCATCTGCGCGAGCAGTTGGCGACTGAAGGAAGCCGTGCGCGAGGGGAAGTTTCGTCAGGACCTTTACTACCGGCTGAACGTTTTCGAGGTGATTCTGCCCACTCTTTCTGAACGAAAAGGGGACATTCCACTCATCGCTCACTATCTTCTGAGGCAGCTCAATGCACGTTATCAACGTGAAGCGTCCCCTCTAGACAGCAGTAAGCTCCGCCATTTGCAGAACATGGAGTGGCGCGGAAACATCCGCGAGATGGAAAACTGGATATCGCGGTATGTTCTCCTCGGAGAGGAGACTTTTCCTGACGATTCGGGAGTTGGAAAATACTTCCGCCCCCGGGGGGAGCCGGAGGTTTCGCAAGAATCAATTTCCCTCAAAAGTATTACGCGACAAGCGCGCCGAGCTGTCAGCCGCGACTTAATCTTCGACGCGCTTCAGTCAAATCGCTGGAATCGCCGGAAAGCAGCGAAGGATCTAAAGATCAGCTACCGGACAATGCTGCATCAAATTCAAGAATTGGGATTGTCGTTGAAGAGACTCAAGAAACCGGGAGACCGAGCTTTGGGAAAAACAGATTTGCCTACTTCGTCTTCCGATCAATAGCCTTGCCTTTCGCGAGGTTGAGCCAATTCCCTGACTTGCCCCGGTTCGTGTGCGCTGCTATCAGGACCGGTGTCTCGGGGAAGAAACGACGTGCCCAAAGAGACATCGCGACTTTTGGACTTCCGGAATCGCGACATCGACCAATCTGCTGGGAGCCCTCCGTAAGATATTGAATTCAAGATAGTTAGCCTTTTCGGTCTGGATCCTTCGGAATCCAATCTGAAGAACTGCCCCAAGGGACAGTGCGCATGCCGTTCACCCACCTGTCCTCTTTTTCGCCCTCAGTTCAGTTACAAGCGACAGCGTGCGTAAGTAGCCTAAGGCTGTGTGGGGGATGTATGCGCTTTGCGGAGACCATCCGTTGGCGCCACAAAAGGGAAAGGGCTCATGTCCAGCACAGCTCGCCGCACGAAATTCTTCACGCACAGTGGTTCGACTCTAACGTTGCTCCTGACACTCGTTTCGATCGCAAACCTTAGCGGTTGCGCGGGACTTATCAGCAGCAGCAAACCCGCAACGTCACCAGGCGAAAACTTGGTAACCGTGTCCGCCGTGCAGGCAATTGATCCCACGACTTCCGGATTCCTCGTAACTTGGACCACAAATGTCGCAGCGAACTCGGAAATTGACTATGGGACCACTGCGTCCTACGGATTCAGCTCGCCAGTCGACTCGACGATGGTTACGGCCCACCAGATCGCACTCACGAGTCTAAAAGCAAGCACTTCGTATCATTTCCGGGTCCGTTCGGTTGATGCAAATGGCGATACGGGATTGAGTGGCGATTTGACGTTCACGACGGCGGCCACGACACCGCTGCCGACAATTAGTGGAGTGGCGTCGAGCAATATAACGGCGAGCGGAGCGACGATTACGTGGACGACGAACACGGGGACGAGTTCACAGGTGAAGTATGGGACGACGGCAACGTATGGCCAGACGTCGGCGCTAAATTCGAGCTTGGTGACGAGCCACACGGTGACATTGTCTGGGCTGAGCGCTTCGACGTTGTACCACTATCAAGCGGTTTCGGTGGATGGATCCGCGAATCAGGCGGTGAGCACGGACTTCACGTTCACGACGGCGGCCACGACACCGCTGCCGACAATTAGTGGAGTGGCGTCGAGCAATATAACGGCGAGCGGAGCGACGATCACCTGGATCACGAACACGGGGACGAGTTCACAGGTGAAGTATGGGACGACGGCAACGTATGGCCAGACGTCGGCGCTAAATTCGAGCTTGGTGACGAGCCACTCGGTGACATTGTCGGGACTGAGCGCTTCGACGTTGTACCACTATCAAGCGGTCTCGGTGGATGGATCCGGGAATCAGGCGGTGAGCACGGACTTCACGTTTACGACGGCAACGCCGACGCTACCGGTCATCAGTGGAGTGGCGTCGAGCAACATAACGGCGAGCGGAGCGACGATCACCTGGATCACGAACACGGGGACGAGTTCACAGGTGAAGTATGGGACGACGGCGGCGTACGGCCAGACGTCGGCGCTAAATTCGAGCTTGGTGACGAGCCACTCGGTGACATTGTCGGGACTGAGCGCTTCGACGTTGTACCACTATCAAGCGGTTTCGGTGGATGGATCCGCGAATCAAGCAGTGAGCACGGACTTTACGTTCACGACGGCGGCCCCGTCGTCGGGAGGCGGGCCGTTTGCGTCGGGCCAGTGGACCGTGTTGAGCGCCGGGACAGCCTTGAAGGGATCTGTGGATCACTGTCCGTCTAACAACTACGGCGGATGGGGATACAATTTCGACGCCAGTTGCCAAGGCGTATTTGACGCGTGGACGGGTTTTGGCTACACGACTGCGAGCGTCGACGGCGCGTGCATGATCGAAGCGGGCGGCGGGCACAGCGACTACGCTGGAAACGAACTCTACGAGATGTGTCCCGGAACGTCCAACGGATCCGGACAGACGCCGGGCGGCATGGCGCGTTTGACAAACCCGAGCCAGCCAGCGACAACTTGCAGCAACGGGACTATCGACCCACTTTCAGACCCTGGCGCGCCCAATCAAGGCCACAGCTATCAATTTTTTGTGGTCGCACCGAACACGAACAAGCTCTACAGGTGGGCGGTCCTCTCCGGCACGACCGGCGGTGTGGCTTGTGGGACCTTCAATTTGTGGGCGTTGGATTTGACGAGTGTCAACATGTCCTGCGCTCCGAATTGTAACGCGTCGTGGACACACCTTACGCCCAGCGGACTTCCGACATCGGAAGTGTTGCTGGAGGCGCACGCAGCTTACAACCCGAACGATGGAAAGATATACGTGTTCGAGCCCTTCAACGCGCAGGAGCAGGCGGCACTGTCGGTTTACGACCCTGTGAATAATACGTGGACAAGGCTTGGCGGCTTGTCGGCGAACTCGACGGAGTACATGGACATTGCTGTCGACGCCTCGCAGAACCTTTTGCTGATCATTGGCAATTCGGGCGATACAGTCAACATGAGCGGGAATTTTTGGGTGGATCTAAGCGGGGCGGATAGCTACACGCTTCACCACCCCTCTATCGATTCATCGTGTTCGACACTCGCGGCCGCCGCGGGCCCGGGACTCGATTACGATTCCACGCGGCACACGATCGTCGGCTGGCCGAACAACGGGAATACACTATATTTTCCGACAATCAATAAATCATCTGGCAGCATTACTTGCAGTTCGGTGAGCGCCGGATCGACGCCGGGAACAGATTATCCGCAGCCCACAGGATTTGACGGTGGCGCGGGTGAAACCTTGGGGAAATTCCACTACGACCCTCTCAATGACCTGTATGTGTTGCACAACAACTTCAATCAACCGGCATGGGTTTGGAAACCATAACCGCCGTTGAAATCTGAAGCAACTACAAGGCCTGAAAAGGCTCGAACTGCTCTGGGGGATTCGGTCATGATCGCGAACAAAAGTTTATGGCAGGCCAAAAGGCTTGCAGGAATTGCCGGATGGCTGGTCATAATTTCAGGCGCAGTAATGGGTACCGGGTGTGCCGGACTCGTTTCCTCGTCAGGCCAGAAGCAGGTGTCGACTCAGCCGCCAACCGTGTCGATCACATCGCCAGCGGCAGGGGCGACGGTGAGTGGGACGATAACGGTTACGGCGAGTGCGTCATCGACGATCGGGATTGCCGGCGTGCAATTTCAGGTGGACGGCGCAAGCTCTGGTGTAGCGGTCACGACGGCGCCGTACTCGCTTTCGCTGAATACGACGACGTTGACGAAAGGCGCGCACACGCTGACGGCAATCGCGACGGATACAGCGAATACGAAAACGACGAGCGCCGGCGTGTCCATCACGGTGAACAACACGAGCACGGCGCCGCCAACCGTGTCGATCACATCGCCAATTAATGGGACAACTGTGTCCGGAGCGATCACGGTGACAGCGAACGCTTCCTCGAGCATCGGAATTGCAACCGTTCAGTTCCAATTGGATGGAGCCAATCTGGGGGCCGCGGCGACCACCGCTCCATATCAAGTGTCCTGGAACACGGCACAGACGGCCAACGGAACCCACAATCTGACCGCGGTTGCAAAAGACACACAGGGTTCGATGACGACGTCCAGCACGGTTAGTGTGGATGTGTCTAACTCCACGACTCGGCCCCCGCCACCATCTGGTGACACGCTCACGATTTACGAAACGACGGGCACGGCTCAGACAAATCGGGCGACTTCGATTTCCCGGGCGTTCGTGCAGGGCGAGATAACGAACTACGCGCAGGCGTCGATTAGTGGGACATCGATCCTAACGCAATGCGACGTCAAGAATCGATGGTCAGACGGTTCACTAAAATTCGCGATTGTCAGCTTCATCGTCCCATCGCTGCCGGCCAACGGATCGGTCGTCATTTCCTTCTCGAATCAGACGAGCGGTAACAATACCGGGTACCTTGCGCAAACCGATATGCTTTCTTCTCCGTACAACTTTGATGCGCAGATCCAAGAATCGGGAACAGCCAGCCACGCGGTCAGCGCACGAACGATTCTCTCGAATGGGAATTTCAGATACTGGCTACAGGGGCCGATCGTGACGGCGGTTATTCTGGAAGACCGCACGAGCGGGCGCGCCTACGACTTCAATTCTGACGGCGCTGCAGGCAATCCGCTGCATCCGATCTTTGAAGCCTGGTTTTATCCGCAAGGCAATCGAGTCGAAGTGGGCTCAACGGTAGAGAACATCTGGGCGAGTTCCATAGCCACGAACAGCATGAGAGATCAGACTTATAGCTTCGTGCTCACTTCGGGGCAGAATTCGCCAGTGACACAGTACACGCAGCCGTCTTTCAATCACATCGGAAGATCGCGCTGGTATCGTCATTTCTGGCTGGGGAATAACGCGCCGCCAGCCACGCGGATCGACCACAACCTTGCGTATTGGGTTCAGACTAAAGTCATTCCAAATTACGATACATCACTGAACATCACTCCCACGCTTATCAGCGCAGAACTTGCCGGCTGGACGAGCACAGACCAGTCCATCCCTGGCACGGCGAACGGCGTCGGAAATATTCCGCAAAACATGGATGCTGGAGGCGCTGCGGAAACCATCGGCTTAATGGCTACTTGGGAAACAATGTATCTGGTGAACATGAAGAACGATGACCAGTTGCTTGCTAAAGTGCTAGGGAACGCAGATCTGGTTGGTCGAGTGCCGATGCACTATCGCGAATCCGACACAAGTCTTTTCTTTGACACCGGCGGTTCGGTTAACGCCTTCGGAAGGCCGACATCGATCAATGCTCGGCCGATGGAAGATCTCGGGATTGGTCCCGGTAACGACTACAACGACAACTGCGGAGGCGCAAACACACTTACACTGAACTTGGGCACCGTGACGACCGACGGATGGGATACCAACGGAATGGATGCGTCGCATTGGCCTGAGTTTGGTTTCGTGGCCTATCTCTTGACCGGTAAGTACTACTACATGGAGGAAGCGCAACTCGCAGGGTCTTACATGGTGGGCTGGGCCCACGGATGTCCGGGGACGTATCGCGACGAAGCCGCCGGAGTCATAAACCAATCGCAGTACGGCCGGGGCAACGCGTGGGCGTTCCGCACTACCACTCACGCTTGGCTAGCCTCTCCGGATAACAGCCCCGAACAGGCATATTTCTTCGACAAGCTGGAGAACACAATTATTGGATACGAAGGCGAGAGAGGCATTCTGATTTCGGATCCTACTCGGCAGGCGGTGTGGACAAACATGCAGCAAATCGCTTCCGATCCGAATGGGGCATCTCCGCTCCACTTTTGGGTGGCAGGCGAACAGCTATTCATCGAACCACCTGTGCGCACCGATGGCTACTTGCTGGCGGCATGGTCTCCGTGGGAGGAAAGCTACCTTCTAAGCACATTTGGCATGGCGCGAGACGCGGGGCTGCCCAATGTGGGAGACCTCATGGCATGGGACGCAAACCGATGGTTCCACATGGCCCTGGACACCGTCAACGTGAACAACATCTATCTCGTGGGAGTTTATCGCTTCCCGACGAAGCTAACGTCCACAAACACCTGGATAACAAATTACGCGGATTACAAGACCGCGTATCTCGGCAACGGAGAAGGATTGCCAACCAGTTGGACGTATTTTTGGCCGTGCAACTACGCTCCCGATGACGACAAGCGATACGAGGGGCTTGCGACGCTTGGGTTCCTCTATCCTTACACGGCCGATGGTTTCAGCGGGAAAGATGCCTGGAATTCCGTCAACCAGTCGATTCGGAGTACGTCGGGATGCTTGCCGGCTGATTTTCAATCGAGCAGCGCGGCGAGTCCGAAGTGGGCCATTCTGGCACGGACCAACTGAGATCACGCCGCATTTAGACCCCCTGCGCCTCATTCCAGAGTGGAATGGGGCGCAGTGATATTTAGGCCGGTTTTTCGCGGAGATACGGCGGCGTAGGAATACACGACTAGCGTAGTGCTTTGGTGGAGAAACGGTCGACGGCCGGCCTATTTTCTTCTTGCACCGTTCGATGAATTGTAACGTTTGCGTGACTCCTGCCAGTGCTATGCTTTGAGTGTGCTCCTGCGAGAGAGAACCGCGACGAAGCCTCCGAGCTTCGGTGGTCACTTTGCCGTCTTCAAAGGGCGGAATCGTGAAGTAAAGAACGGCGGAAGCAAAAGCACTGCGCATAAATGAAAAGGGAGAAGAGCGATTGTTGGCGACCGAGATCTTCGAAAAACTGAGTCTAATTTTTCGTGATATATTCGACGACGATGCAATCGTCCTGAAGCCGGAATTGACCGCAGCCGACGTGGATGGATGGGACAGTCTTAGTCACATACGGCTGGTGCTCGCCGTCGAAAAAACTTTCCACATCAGTTTCTCGGCATCCGAGGTCGCGAGACTCAAGAATGTCGGCGAGTTCGTCAATCTAATAGGGTCGAAGTGTAGCTGAGGAACGTCTCGGTGTGATCGTTTTGTGAAACTGATCCGCGAGAGCGTGGAGCGAATGAGTAATAGTCTCTACCAGAACCTAGCTTGGCTCCCTAAGGCACCGGCGGACTTTGCCACGAGGTGCCGATCGCTTACACAGCAAAAAGACAATTTTGGGAAACGTCTCCAAGCGCTTGCAAGCCACGCTTTGGAAGAGAATGAGCTGATTCGCCTTGCGAAGACGATAGGCAGAGCACGCGAGTCTGGTTTTTCCTTCGCGCCGATGACATCTTTTCGGCTTGGCCTGATAAGCAATTCTACAGTGGATTTCATCGTACCGGCCTTGATAGCAAGCATGGCGAGGTACGGTATTGCCCTTGAGTGCGTTTCTGCGGATTACGATCAAGGGATTCAAGAAGCTCTAAATCCTGACTCTGCTATCAATCGCGCTAATCCGGATGCGGTTCTTATTGCCTTGGATTACAGAGGGCTTCCGTTGCGCGCTAAGCACGGAAATCCCGAGGAGGCCGAAGCGACGCTTCGGGCGGCGCTGGGCCATGTCCTTACCATACGATCCGGAATCAAGGCCAACAGCAAGGCGGCGTGCATACTCCAGACCTTGGCGCCTCCGGCCGAGTCACTGTTTGGAAGCCTTGATCGAGTCCTCTCTGGAACGACCAGCAGTCTGATAGATGCGCTGAATCTTGGGATTGCCAACAGCGCCGCAGGGACGGAGGATGTACTTTTTGATGTGGCCCGGTTGGCGGAGACGGTCGGGCTGGCGGACTGGCATTCACCGGCGCAATGGAATATGGCGAAATTGCCCTTCTCCAATTCCTTTCTTCCCCTGTATGCGGATTACGTGTCAAGGATCATCGCAGCGTTACGGGGCAAGAGCCGCCGATGCCTGGTTCTAGATCTTGACAACACCCTCTGGGGCGGCGTGATCGGAGACGACGGGCTCGAGGGAATACAGATAGCGCAGGGAGATGCGGCTGGGGAAGCGCACTTGAGTCTCCAGCGATTCGCTTTAGCGTTGCGGGAACGAGGGATTGTACTCGCGGTTTGCTCGAAGAATCAGGACGAAGTTGCGCGATTGCCATTTAGAAAACACCCGGAAATGATTTTGCGCGAGAATCATTTTGCGGTTTTCCAGGCCAACTGGAATGACAAGGCGACGAATATCAAGGCAATCGCCGAAGAACTATCCCTTGGACTGGAGTCGCTCGTGTTTCTCGACGACAATCCTGTAGAGCGGGCTCTCGTACGCAAGTTGCTTCCGGAAGTTGCAGTGCCGGAGGTACCCGACGACCCCTCTCTGTTCGTGCGAATGCTGAGCGCGGGAGGGTATTTCGAGTCGGTTTTGTTTTCTGAGGAAGACGTGAAACGCGCGGACTTCTACCAGGACAACGCACGTCGCGTTGCGTTGGGGAAAGAAGTTGGCGATCTCGAGAGCTACCTGACCTCACTGAAAATGGAGATCACCTTTCAGCCGTTCGAGGAAACGGGGCGTGCGCGCATTACTCAGCTTATTAATAAATCAAACCAATTCAATCTCACCACGCGCCGCTACACTGAAGCAGAAGTTGCGCGAACCGAGAGCGACCCCAACTTTTTCACGCTTCAAGTGCGACTAGCGGATATTTTTGGCGACAATGGGATGATCAGCGTTGTCATTTGCGCCTGCCGACCCGAATCCGCTTGGGAGATCGATACCTGGCTAATGAGCTGCCGCGTTCTCGGCCGACGGGTGGAAAACATGGTACTACTGGAGGTCGTGCAACATGCACGCCGGCGCGGAATTCGGAAGCTTAAGGGTAGATATATACCGACAGGCCGGAATAACCTTGTCGAACATCACTATGCGAAGCTGGGATTCACACAAACGAGGCAAGAGGATGACGGAACGACGCTTTGGGAGCTCGACGTCAATGGTGCGTCCATTGAAACTGCCCCGATGGTAGTACACAATGTCGGCTTTGCCATGGAGGAAGCCTAGATTGGCATCTGCTCCGCCCCCTGAGGTTGCTGCCCAATCTCGAAAGAGAAAACTTGCTCGTCGTGACTGGGTAATCCTACCTATGCTCAGTCTGTTGACGGTGGGCGCTATTCTGGCGGCGTCCGAAGTTACGACCCGAATGATCTGGGTGGAAGGCGGCGAGGACTCTTGCCGTGTTCGAGGTCTCTTTCCCGGACAGGGAAACAAGCCAAATTGCATTGCCAGGATGAAAGTCGCTGAGGGACCCTGGGTTGAATACCGCTACAATGAGTGCGGCTATCGAACTGCAGCTTCGTGCGGACCGAAACCGCAAGGGACGGTTCGTGTTGCCCTGATGGGAGCCTCTCTTAGCGAGGGGCACATGATTCCTTATGAGGAAGCCTTCGCCACGCGAACTGCTAACGATTTGAGTCGTATTTGCCTCCGACCGGTCGAATTTCAGAATATGGGGACTCTAAGCTGTTGGCCTGCTTGCGTGGGCCGCCGGCTTGACGAGGCACTTGCCTTGCGGCCCGACGCTGTGATGGTAGCGATTGCCCCATACGATGTCTCGCAAATCGCAGAAGCAAGAACCCCGGCGGCTTCTAGCAACCAGCAAGCTTCGGTCGCGACGGGAAGAGCCGCTGTCAACCCGATCGATTGGCTAGCCGACGCTTTTTCCGGCAGCAGAACCGTGCTCGTGGCAAAACACTTCTTGTATGAAGATGAACAAACCTATCTTCGACTGTATCTTTTGCAAGGCGACAGGATTGGATTTCTTCGCCAGCCCTTCTCTGCAACGTGGGAAAGAAGATTCGAGGAACTCGATTTGCTGCTTGGAGAGATGGCGGAAAAAAACCATGCCGCAGGTGTGCCTTTAGCGCTGACGGCAGTGCCGGAGCATGCACAGACAATTCTATTGAATCCCCACAACCGCCCACCCGGCATCGATCCTTATGCTTTCAATAGAAAAATTGCGGAAATCGCAGCGAAGCACGACATCGTGTTCATTGACTTACTCAACGACTTCGCAAAAGCGGCACACCCCAATTCCCTATTCTATCCCGAAAACGGCCACCTAACGCCAGAAGGTCATTTGACAGTCAGTCGTGTCATAACGCGAGCATTCGTCGGCGGCGAGATTGGATTTTCAGGCTGCACTCTTTCTCGGCCGTCCAGTTGAAGGAATTTCTAATGGCCTCCTCTCTGATAGCTGAGTTTTCGCTTCATCACGTCGGGTACGCCGTTCCGGCAATCGAACTCGTGACCCCCGTTTACGTGAAACGGTTCGGTTATGAGGTTTGTACGCCTGTCATTCACGACCCCACGCAGACAGCCTACGTTCAATTTCTCAGACTTCCAGGAGACAGGGTATTTCTCGAGCTGGTTGCGCCGGACTCAGCTGAGAGCAAACTATCAAGAGCAGTGCGACGTGGCGGAGCGCTCAACCACTTGTGTTACAGCGTGGAGGATATTGAGGCGGCCACGGCTCGGCTGCGTGAGGAAGGAATGGCGATATTGAGTGCGCCCGTTCCCGCCGTGGCCTTCAAGGGCCGCCGCATTTCGTGGTTGCTTGGAGACGATCCGCTTCCCATCGAACTAGTGGAGCGAGGCGGAGATTTATGATTCAGGGCAGCCACGGGACCACTAAATTAGATAGAGCGCATCTTCGAGAGAGACAATTCTAGCGTTTGAAACCGCTAAAGGCAGCGAAAATATGACGATTGCGTCATTTCAGTTTCTCGGATTCGTTCTGCTCGTTGCGGTTATTTACAACGCGCTAAAATCCATCGCGTCGCGGCAAGTATTTTTTCTGTGCACTAATCTTTACTTCCTCTCGACCTTCTCGCAGGGCGTCCGAAGCTATTTTCCCTTTGTTGCTTTTCTAGCGCTTGGATTCGTAGGGGTCCGCCTGATGAAGAACAATCGAGGACGACGGGCATTTGTTCCGTTGCTGGTCACAGTCGTCCTCGCATTTGTGTGGCTGAAGAAATATACGTTTCTTCCAACGTCATCCTTTATTGGCTTTCCTTATCTCACCATCGGGCTCTCTTACGTATTCTTTCGTCTCTTGCACTTGATTATTGACGCCCACGATGCGAATCTCCCCGAAATCAGCCTGCTGGGCTATTTAAACTACACGCTCAATTTTACGACTCTGATTTCGGGTCCGATTCAGTGGTACCAAGAATTTGCGGAGCAGCAACTCTCCCCGGATCAGCCCCTGCTGGACGTCATAGTGGCGGGCGAGGCGCTCGAACGCATTGTGATCGGATTCTTCAAGGTTACCGTACTCTCATCGGTACTGTTCGTCGTTAGAGCGAGAGCGCTGAGTGCGTTGCCCTCTCTGGATTCCTTTTGGCTTAGGGTGGCGACGGGAAGCACAATTGCCGTCGTTTATCCAATCTACCTGTATTTCAATTTTTCCGGCTACACCGACATAGTCATCGGTGCAGCGCGTTTTCTGCGACTGCAGCTTCCTGAGAACTTTAATCGTCCATTTTCATCGTTGAACTTCATCGATTTTTGGGGCCGCTGGCACATGACGCTCTCCACGTGGCTCAAAACCTACGTCTATACCGCGGTCGTCAAAGCATTGATGAAGAGGTTTCCTTCACCGGGGGTCGAGCCGTTTCTTGGAGTATTTGCGTTCTTCGTAACATTCTTTTTGATCGGAGTATGGCATGGACAAACGTCGGTGTTTGTCGCTTACGGCGTGCTGTTAGGCTTTGGAGTTGCAGTGGACAAACTCTATCAGGTGCTTATAGTTAAGGCGTGGGGACGCAAGGAGTACAAGAGGCTCGCGTCTAATGCAACGTATCGCGCATGCGCCCGGGGACTCACCTTTACTTGGTTTACCTTCAGCTTGTTCTGGTTTTGGTCTGACTGGAGCCAGATGGCATCTATTTCGCGAGCGATGGGTCGGCCTGCTCTTTTAGCAATGTGGATTTCAATTTTCTTGGGGGCAACCGTGATTCTTTCCTTGTGGGAAGCGGCCCGCGAATGGACCTTGTCATTTCAGTGGAATGGCAGCCCCTTGCTCACGTCAAGATACGTCAGGACCGTGTGGGATACGGCTCTGGCCACGATTTCTACTGCGGTGGTTCTGCTGAACAACACGCCCGCCCCGGACATTGTCTATAAGCGATTTTGAGATAAGCCTTAAGACTCGGTCTGTGCCATTCGCAGTTTGATTTGGGCGGTCGCGTTGTTATTGTTCACCGATCGCTCCGGACGAATGATCCGCCGGCCATACCTGTGGGTCGTCAGTAGACCACCGTCGGCAATTCTCTATAGAATGTTACTCCGTTAGCCATGCTTATTTGGTGCATCCACGTTCGGGCGCGACTTCAGTGCATGTCGTCACTTATGCTTGCGATTTGGTTGGCGGGCAGCTTTGGCACCGAGGCGGCGCGCGATTTGGCAGCGAGCGGGGCACTTCCCGTACCTGCAGCCGAAAAGGCACCGGTCGCCAATACGGTGCGAATCCACGAGACATCTGGAAAAGCGCAGGTCAACAGACCCGTTTCAGTTCCACGGGCGTTCCGCCAAGGGCAGATTCCAAGATTTGCGCAGGCCGTTATCGAAGGCAAACCACTATTGACGCAATGTGATGTGAAAAATCGTTGGGCCGATGGCTCGTTAAAGTACGCAATCGTCAGCTTTGTAGTCCCCAACCTTCCCGGGAAGGGATCGGTCGTGGTCACGTTCTCGAACCAGGCTTCGGGAAATAACGCGGAGTATGCAAAAAACGAAGAGTTGTTAGACCAGGATTATAATTTTGATGCAACGATCGAAATAAAATCGAGTAGGACCGAGAGCATCAGTGCTCGGGAGATGCTCGCCAAAGGTGCGTACCGTTACTGGCTCCAAGGACCTATCGTCACCGCGGTCATCATCGAAGACCGAACTCCGGCGAGAAGTTTTGACAAGGATCTCGGCGATGGCAGCAAGGCTCTACATCCGATCTTTGAAGCGTGGTTTTATCCAGGGTCGAAAAAGGTCTACGTCGGCTACACGGTCGAGAACATGTGGGCTAGTTCGGACGCTTCGCGGTCGATGAGAGATCTGAGTTACGGGCTGACTCTGAGTGGAGGAGCGGTAGGCCCAAAGATCAAGTTCAGTGAGCCAGCCTTTACGCATATCGGACGTACGCGTTGGCACAAACGATACTGGACGGGAGACGAGCCGCCCGCGATCCGAGTCGATCATAATTTCGCCTATTGGACGTCCACGCACGCCATTCCTAACTGGGACAGTTCGATCCGCGTGACCAATACACTGGTCGCTTCAAGAGCGGGAGTAGACAGTTCCGTGGATCACATTGAAGGTAATGCGAGAGGAATCGGTTTGTTCCAAAAGGACTTGATTCAAGGTGGTGCTAGCGATTGGATTGGTCTGGCGTCGCTCTGGGACATTTTGTATCTGTACTCAATGGACGACCGTTCGTTGCGAAGTTCGTTGGGGAACGCGGACTTGGCGGGAAGAATTCCGTGGAATTTCCGGGAAGCAGACTCGAACGCGGGAACCGGGCAGTTTTTCGATTCCGCGGGCAAGGTGAATACCTTCGGCAGGGTTGTTTCCGTGAACGCCCGCAAGCGCGTAACACTCGGTGATTTACCGCAGGCGTGCGACGGAGGATTGGGTCGGGACGAGATCAAGACAGGACCGATTAACGATGAAGGTTGGGCGACAACTCGCGATCACATGCCAGACGTCGGTTATATTCCTTATCTTTTTTCCGGGCAGTACTACTACCTCGAGTCGCTTCAGCTTCAGGCCGCCTATGTAATCGGATTTAAGCTCGGATGTACCGAAGAGTCCTACAACCGGCAGGGCGCTGAGGGCTTCCTCCACGACACGCAGGTCCGCGGTGACGCATGGGGTTTTCGCACGCTCGCATATGCGGCTTTCATTTCACCGGATGGCGCTCCGGAAAAGGGTTATTTCGAAGACAAACTGCTGAATAACATCGCGGAGTGGGAAGGGGCACATAACATTCCGCTTGATATTCCCGAGAGACGCAAAGAATGGGAATTTGGACATACGCAACGGCGTGATAGTCGTGGGATTTCTCCCCTGGGGTCATGGGCGGACCGCGGAGCGGAGTTTGTCCAGGGGCCGATCAAAACGACGGCGAAGGGAGCGGCTTCACCGTGGGAAGAAAACTTCTTGATGAACGCCTTCGGCATTGCCAGGCAATTTGGCTATCCCACAACCGCGTTGCTGCAGTTTGGCGCGCGCCGGCTAGTCAATCAGATTTTGAATCCCCAAACATTTCCTGAGTATATTGAGGCATATCGGTATCCGACAGACAATGCGTCGGGCCAATGGATTTCCACATGGCCTGAATATAACAGCTATTTCAAATACACGCCGAGGCAAGGAGACTGGACTGAATCTGAAAACGTCGATCACAGTTATGGTTTTATCGCGATGGCGGCGTTGACCCATATGGTGACACTTTCTGTTGATGGCTATTCGGGGCGTGCAGCGTGGAAGTACATGAAGGAGCACAAACCCCTAAAGGAACGCTTCGCCACCGAGAGTCCAAAATGGGCCTTGCTGCCGCTGGACGATTTCTCGCCGTTCGCCTTAAGCTCCGAACCAAAGGCTACCGGAGAATCGGACGCGGGAACTCGGAATGACGTATCAACAAAAGAAATGTTGCCGGCTGTTTCTGTCGCCAGTCCGGCGCCTACGGAAAAACCAGCGACAGCCCAGGAGCCAAGAAAGGAATCCCTTAGTACGACGGCTCCATCCACGACGATGGACGAAGCATTCGCGAGCCCGGGCTGGCATGAAGTTCCCAACACAAAGTTGTCTTCTGTGTGTCCACCCAACACCCCGCAGTATCCATTCGCTTCCTATTGTTTCAACATCATTGAAGCGTGGAGCGGCGGGATCGCCGACCAAGGACGAAACCGCCTAATAATCTGGGGCGGTGGACACAATGATTATTATGGGAATGAATTATACGCACTAGATTTGAACCATCTATCGATGGTTCGGCTAAACGATCCGAGCCCAATGTATCCCGGACCCGGACCGCTACCCTGTAAGCCGGACCTGCCGGATGGGACTCCAAACGCCCGCCATACTTATGGTGGCCTCAGCTACATTGCCGACGCCGATCGGATGTACGTGTTTGGGGGAATTGTAGCTTGCACCAGTGGCGGAGGGCAGGCCGATACCTGGACGCTTAATCTCGGCACCTTGCAATGGACCAGGATGGACCCCCCCAAGGGCGCACAGCCGCGCACAATAATCGGAGTCGTTATGTCGGATTACGACCCAAATAGCAAACTGGTATTCATGGACAACCAGCGCGACTTATATAGTTACAACTTCGCTGCGAATTCGTACTCAAGACTCGTATTTGATGGGCACGATTTGAGCTACCACATGAGCGGGGTAATTGACCCTCGGCGAAAACTTTTCATACTGTTTGGCGGCGAATCGGACGGTAACGGCGGCATAAAAGTGATCAATATTGCGCCGGGGAGCAACTTTCAGGTTCAGGACTGGAACTCTCGAGTAAAAGGCTGTGAGACCTTGCGGCATGCGGGATATCCCGGGATTGCCTACGACTCGGTGCAGCACTCGATTGTGGGCTGGGCCGGCGGGAACACAGTGTACGTTTTCGATCCCGATGCGAAGACCTGCGTGCCGGTCACATTTCCGAACGGTCCCGGTGAGCAGCAGCGCAATGGAACTCACGGCAGATTCCGATATTTCACGAACCTCGATGTTTTTGCGTTGGTGAACGATGTTAAGCAGGATGGGTATCTCCTTCGCCTTCGGCCGGCTGCAAATCCTTCGGTCGGGCCGAGCAAATAGCAATTGTTTGCGATGTGATTTAGATTACAGCTTGATCGGCCGGCCAAACTGAACGACATCGATCCTGAGGCTTATCTGCCGACGTGCTCGCGCGCATCGTCGACTACCCCGTCAACCGCATCGAAGAACTCTTCCCTTGGCTCTCCGCGACTCTTACATTTAGACGAAATAAACTCAGGGTTTGGGATGGCTGAACCTTCGGAGAACTAGCCAAGCAAGAACAAGGCACGAGCTATTTCCTCAGAAGCTGATCCAGTAGGCCTCCGAGTTGATGGGCTTGATTGCGCCGGGCAAATTTACTAGTTTTCAAGGCATCCGGCAGAGCGTGAGTGCCGTTCCTCAGTTCGTCAAAAAACGACAATAGAGCTTCATAGATTTTTTCGGCATCGTACATGTTCACGATCGTGCTGCCGCCATTTTCTCTAAGAAGAGCGGCCGTGTCCCCCTCGTCGGTCGTTAGCGCCAAGATTGGCCGACGCAAGCGAAGATATTCGTAAGCCTTAGCCGGGATCTGGTGGTTGCATGTAACTCCTTGCAGCAACAGGAGTGCGTCGGCCGACGCCGCTTCTTGTAGAGCCTTCCGGTATGGAACCGGCGGAAGAAGGTGAACAATATCACTGATATCATGCTTCTTCAGAAGCTCTTCATAATATTGCTCATCACCGGACGCGCGCAGACTTATTTGGAGACGTTCCGCGTCGATGTTTGCTTCACGCTTGAGACGTGACAGCGCCTGAAAGAAAGGCCGAGGATCTCGCTCCTCAGGATAGATGAGCCCGGCGTGCAACATTTTGATTGGACGATCGCGAGGTATCGGACTAACCGGAGCGAGCGCCAAGTCTTGAAAGTCTTGCTCATCGTATCCGTTCGGCAGCAAGACGCACTTTTCTCGGCGCAATTCTGGATAGCGCTTCAAGTATATATCCACCGTAGAAATTGCAGTGAACAGAAAGAGAGATCCGTACCTCACAGCGCGACTTTCGATTTTTCTGTACATGCGGCGAGTTGCCTCGTCGCGTGGGTAGTCGTCTTCCGTCATGGAGTCTCGCAAATCGAGGACCCATGGCTTTCCCGTGAGTCGGTGAAGTATGAGGCCAATTAGTATCGCTGTGGCGATTGGAAACGTCGTAAAAATCACATCGGCCCGCCTGCGATAAATCGCGAATAGACCAGCCGGAACCGCGGACAAACACCAGCTGACCCAACGGTCCGGCAGGGCCATCCACCTGGCGTAGCGATTTTTGATGGAGAGATGTCGCCGTGTGTCTACAGCGAAGGTACGGATGACGGAGACTTCCGGAGGGATTTCCGCCACAAGACTTTGTTCGGTGCGCTCGTACGCGATTGGATTTACGGAAAGAACCGTGGGCATCCAGCCGGCCTCGGGTAGGTAACGGCAATACTTGAGCGAGCGAAGCAGCCCGCTGCTGCCGCTTTGAGGGGGGAAATGGTAGGCTACGTACAGGATCTGTTTCATGCGGGACGCGTTGCGAGAAATCGGAAGTGGGCAGGTCGGAATTTCTTCATTGGTTGAAAAGTTTTGGGGAGCATCTCGCGATCCATTGAGTCTAACCTTAAGTGCTTTTGTGTGGCGCGCTTTTGTTGTTACGAAGACGTTCGCGGACGGCGCGCCAGGCATTCTTGGTTGCTCGTCCACCGACGTTGCGAACAATCCCGATGCAACCGGCCACGCTCCGCGGATTCATAGCTAGGATGCCCCAGCGTTCGCGGCGCTGAGGTAGCCAATTCTTTTTGTACGGGTCGTCACCACTTCCAAAGTCTACTTCCTGTACTCGATCGACTTCGAGCACATGTTCCATAAGACGCGCGGTCAAAATAGACCCGGCGGAGAATTCATCGTAACGCTGGTCTTGTCCCAACTTATAAATGGTGGCTTTGCCGGAATTAACAATCCAAATCTGGGATGCAACGGGTTGATCATCGATATAGATCACTCCCATACGTAGCCAACCTCTTTCGACAAACGCACGGATCAAGCCAGAAACGAAGTGAGGATAAGGTTCGGGCCGCTTCCAACTGGAGAGATAGATTTTCTCGTAGGCCTGAATCGTTGGTTCCAAATTCTCAGTTCCAGTGACGATCTCGACGCGAGCACTCCCAGTCTTGTTGAGTTTTTTTGTTTTTCGGTTAATGGTGTTCTGCATGGCGGAGGGGAGAGCCTTGAAATACTCCGGATAAGAGAGTCCGGCAGTAGCCAAGTACCAGTTCCCGAAGCAAAAATATTTCTGCACCACCATTCCTGCCGCTCTGAAAGAGTTAGCTAAGCAGGAGTACACAGGGGAATTCGGATCAAGCGGACGAAGTTCGACCCTGTCCCATTTATGGTTATCTGCCACGATCGCTCGTGCAATGGCCGCGGTAGCTTCTTCCGAGCCGTCGGCGCCGGAGTCATAGAGCGGGCTGAAGGTAATGGTGTAAAAATTGGAAAGACTGGAGAGCTGCGTTCCCGAAAAGAGGCCTTCGGGTTTCTCGTTGAATCTGGTCGCGAGAGCGGCAATTGGCGCATTGCCTCCGGGATTTCGTTCGACGCCATAAATGCGGACTTTGTCTCCCTCATCCAAAGCGGTTCGCTCGAAGTTGCGAAACCACGGCAGACTGAAGTCATACCAGTGAATTGAACTCTTCTCAAATAGATCGACATACGATTTAGGAAGGGCATCAAGGCTTGAGTAGGTCTTAACGACCACGCGGTCTAACCTCATTGAATTAAGGAAGTGCTGTCCGGCCAAGCTTTACATGTACATGGCAATCGACACGCGACGGCTATCAACGGCCAAAGGGACTGTTCGGGGTTCTTCGAGTCCCCAAAGGTAGAAATTGGCTTCCACCCATAGGTGTTGAGAAGCCTGGTGCAGAATTCAGGGAATCGTGTGCAAACGCATAGCCAAATCCAGAGCCGAATCATGGCGTGTTTTCATTGCGTTGGCGACAATGACCTAAGCAAACTTGAAACAGACCGGATTCGAGTGGACGGAGGTATCGAGAGAATGGGAAGGACTTTTCTCATATTTGAGAACTTTAGGGACCGTCTACTCATCGTCGTTTGCGTTTCGGACGCTATTCGATCTGCGCTGGCAGGTGCGCTGTAACCGTCTGAAAATACGGGTTGTTACTTAGTGCGGCTTGCGGCAATCAGCCTCGTTTGAAGGGAGACTCGTTTGCATGATCTAGTCAGCAACGGAGTGCGGGCGCAGGTGCCTCGAATCGCCGAGGCCCAGATCCAAACTAGAGGGCCTAAAGGCTGCCGCTACAATAGATAGAATGTTTGCTGAGAAACAGAGCAAGGCGAAAGGCTCTTGAAACTTAAATCTTTGTCCGAACCCGGTATACAGCCTGGCCTAGCTCACTCCGGCCGGTCCAAATTATTGAAACAAAGGTGATTAGTTGGCGTTCCTCTTTAGGTTCGAAGAAGAGAATGGCACTCGAAGTGCTCCCTCAACGACTTGACTTATTCCGACAGTCGATTCGACGCCGGGCAGCCTGTGGAGTGTGAATGAGCGCGGAACTCGCATTTCTACAGAAAAGCCGGAAGACGAAGCTTTGAGACAGAAACCACAATGTTAAGAATCGGCGGCCAAAAAATTCCGACTCGGACGATTCTCCTCATCGCGTCTGACGTCATTATTATCATTCTAGGTCTGATTCTTGTGACTGCGGTTCGATTTCATCAGGGAACGGCCATTCGCGTCTATCTTCGGAACCATCTTACCTTTGAGCGATTTGGATTGGTCGCGCTCGTTTGCGTTCTTTCGCTCTATTACAACGACCTATACAACGCACGGGTACTGCGCAGGCATCAGGAGGCTCTTGTTCGCTTGATCCAAGCGCTTGGTATCACATTCATCGCGCTCGCGTTTATTTACTATGCCGATCCGGACCTGAGCCTAGGGCGGGGCATTGCCTTGCTTGCTGCGCCCACGATTTTGATGCTTGCTTTTGCGTGGCGCTGGCTCATTGAGACGAGCGGATGGCTAGCGACAGGTGCTGAGCGATTGCTCCTTGTGGGAACTGGAAAAACGGGCATCATCCTTGTGAGGGAAATCATTGCTCGCCCCGAGCTTAACCTGAAGGTTATCGGTTTTCTGGATGAAGAAGGTCAGAACATAGGGAAGCCGTTGGTGAATCCCGGAATCATTGGCGCCGCAACAGACGTGGATCGCATCGCGGTTCAAGAAGGCGTGGATCGCGTTGTCCTCTCTTTGGCCGAGCGGCGCGGGCGGACACCGATTCGGCAGCTCTTGCAATTAAAGTTTGAGGGCGTCAAGGTCGAAGATGCTGAAAGCCTGTATGAGAGCATTTGCGGCAGAATCATGCTAGAGAATCTTTCGCCGAGTTGGCTGATCCTCTCTGACGGATTCCGGAAGCCTAACTGGCTGCTATTCGCGAAACGTACAGCGGATCTGGTTTTGTCCTTGGTGGCGCTGTTGGTTCTTTGGCCGGTATTTCTCTTTGTAGCGGCGGCGATTTTTCTCGAGACGGGCAGGCCGATTTTTTTCCGTCAAGAGCGGACCGGCATGAAAGGGCGGTCGTTTGAAATTCTCAAATTTCGGTCGATGCGACAGGACGCCGAAGCAAACGGACCGGTCTGGGCAGCTCAGCAAGACAATCGGATCACGCGGGTTGGAATTTTCATTCGTAAGTATCGGCTCGATGAATTCCCACAGTTGATCAACGTGCTGCGCGGCGAGATGAGCCTCGTTGGGCCGCGTCCGGAGCGCCCTTTCTTTTGTGAGCTCCTAGCTGAAAAGATCCCATTCTACAGTCTGCGGCATTCTGTTAGGCCCGGTATTACCGGATGGGCGCAAGTGAAATACCAGTACAGCGCGAGCGTCGAAGAGACAAAATCGAAGCTCGAGCACGATCTTTTCTATGTCAAGCATTTTTCACTGATGCTTGACTTGGCCATTGTTTTCGAGACTGCGAAGGTCATGCTCAACGGTCATGGTGCCAAGTGATTCCTCCGCGAGTTCGGAAGCGCCGGGCCGTCGCTAGCGTCTGACAGGGAAGGTTTGAGATGGGAAAAGCATCGCTCGAGAATATGCGAGATGCGCTCCTCAGGGGTGTTTGGGTCTACACGTATTCTGCAGTGGTGCGCCTGTTCCGGCTCGTTCAACGCCTAGAGACGCAATAGGCCCCCGCGGCTATCCTAGATCGCTCGAACGAGGAATTCAGGTTCTTGCAGACTCGATGATTCTGGACGCCGCCAGGAATAATTTTTCGCGATTATGGAAGCCGAATTCCGGTATAGTCGACCCATGAAGTCGTGAGCCCGTCAACTCTTTGCGAATCAATATACTGGGCCGGTCGACGGGATGGCAGGGGTGTTGCTCTTCTCTCTAACTCTTCGGCGGTCGCATTTCGCTTTGAAACAAAGGAGAAACAAGGCCTTGAAAATTCTAAGGTCAACAAGCGTCGGATTTCTGGCTTTCTTACTTGTGGGACCAATGCATGCCTCAGGCGTGACGACGTGGAATCAATTTGGTCGCAGCTGGAAGAACTCGAGCCCTGAGCTATTTGAAGTTCGGAGGGCGGAAGCTTCTAGCGGGCAGAAGAAAGCGCAATCGCCTTCCGAAGCGGCTTCGAAGCCCAATGACGCAGAAAAAACGGGGGATTCCTACAGCATCGGTATAGGCGACGACTTGCAAATCTCGGTTTGGCGCGAGCCGGAGCTGTCAATGCCCGTGCAGGTTCGTCCCGACGGAATGATCACTCTGCCGTTGATCAATGACCTGCCGGTCGTCGGTCTAACGACTCATCAGCTGCAGTCGCTGCTGACGGAAAAATTGAAGCCCTTCGTGAACGAACCGCAAGTGACTGTGATCGTGCGAAGCATTCACAGTCGCCGAGTTTACCTGATGGGGCAGGTGGCGAAACCTGGTCCTTATCCATTGAACGACAAGAAAACGGTCTTGCAATTAATCACTGAGGCGGGCGGACCAGGCCAATTCGCGAAGACAGGATCGATTTATATCATCCGAACGGTTGATGGCAAGCAAACGCGACTGAAGTTCAATTACAAAAAGGCCCTCGCCGGGAAAGCCGATGCGGGCGACGTTGAGCTCTTACCAGGCGACATGGTCGTAATTCCGTGATGGCAAGCACTGCGTCTCTAACGAAGACAGGAAGGAGAGAAAACGGGCGATGATTAGTTGCAGAACGGAGTTTTTGATCGTCTTTTGCTTATCTTTCTGTTCTTTGGTTTTGCCTTGCCGGGCTCAACAAGATCCCCCGCCAGCACAGAATCCGCCACCGGACGCTACGACGAAGCCGAATGACCCAACGCAGGTTCCCCAATCGGCTGGCCCCCAGACTGACAGCACGGAGGCAATTTCAACGCCTCCGATCCGAGCTATAAATGGCGCAGGCCCGCTTCCTTCCGGGCGTGTTTCAGCCGTTCAATTTGGACCCATTTACTTACAATCCGTTGATTTCCTGCAGACTTTTGACGCACTGACTGTGTCGGGGCAGAATGGCGTGGACTGGGGCTCTTTTAGCGAACTAAAGGCCATCATCGTTTTCGACCACTCCTTTCGAGACAGCCACATCGCGATTCAGTATGAGCCGCGGTTCCTGGTAGAGAGCGGAACGGTCAGCACGGATGCTTCGGACTTAAGTGCTGGATGGAGCACAGTGTTTCATCTGTCTCCCAGATTAACCGCTTTAGCCAACAGCAATTTTGATTACTACAGTCGAGTAGGACAGTTCGAAAACCTAGGCTTGCTCTCCGACCTCACGACCGGGGGGGTGGTACAGAGCAATTTTCTGGAGGGCGGCGGTCATTTTTTGGAAGACCGAACCGAACTCGGTTTACAATATCTGGTCAGTCCGCGCGGACGTTTTGAAGTCCGGCCATACTTCCAGTATTACGAATCCGTTGGAGTTACGGGAAGTCAGGTCATTGGGAACAGCTACGGTTTTGGCGTAAATGCGGACTACAGTTATCTTCTGGGCCCGACGAAAAGCATAACCTTTAACTATCAAATGGAGGAACTGCATTATTCGAGCTCCATTCCGGCGACGACGTACCAGACTATTGCCGTATCGTATTCTCAACAACTTAGTCAAACTTGGAGATTTTCCGCGGGCGGCGGCGCCGCTGTGTCTGCTACGAACAGCCCGAGCGGAACGACCGGCACGCCCATTGGGCGGTCTACGGAGTGGACTGAAAATGGGCAGTTTACGTTAATCAAGTCATTTGCAAATGGGTCAGTAGCCTTCAGCTACTATCGAGGTCAGCAGCCAGGAGTACAGATCACCAACGGATTTGCGGATCGGTATGACCTGTCGTGCACTCGCCAGTTGACACGGCGCCTAGGGTTAAACCTTGCGGTCGGTTACTACCGCGAGTTCCTGTCAGCTACCAATACTAAAGGCCTTTATGCCTCATCCGGCTTGGAGTATGCGATTACCGAGAGATGGTCTACGAACTTGCAATACGGCTACAAGAACCAACGTAACGGAGGAGCTCTGTTCCAAACGGGCGACCTCCAGTATGTGTCTTTCGGGATCCGCTGGCAACCGGGGCGTCGGCCTGGCGGTTAGCCCAGCCGGGCATAGCCGGAGCCAAAGTCGAAGTATCCAAGAGGCTAGAGACGGCACCGTCGGGGTTGGCAATCAATGGAAATAAATTTCCGGCGGATGCGCTGCGACTTGGTTCCAAACTTCGACCTCGAGTCCTAAGCTGCTAATTTATTGAAAAATAAGGACTTATTTACAGCCATGGCCGAGGCCATTTTGGAATCAGACATGCTTATCTAGTGAGCACGATCTGTAGTCCCCCTGCAACTGGACGGGACGAAGAGGGAAAATGAAAGAGTCGGCTCCGCGAGCAAGCCAAATTGTTGATGATCTCCAAGTTGACAAATATCTTGCTCTCGTCCGAAGGCGAAAGTGGTGGATCATCACCACCACAACCGTAATTTTTGTGGCTACAGTTGTGGTAGCCAGGGGGCTGCCAAACCTGTACCGCTCTCAGACCGTTATTTTAGTCGATCCGCAAAAAGTTCCGGACTCTTTTGTGCCCGCCACAGGTAATACAACGGTGGCTGATCGATTGTCTACGATTCGGCAGGAAGTGATGTCTCCGACGAGACTGAACGAATTGCTCCAGCAGACGGGTTTGTATGCGAGCGAGAGGGCCGCGGGCCATGGAGATGCGGTAATCCAGAAACTGCAGAAATCCATACAATTAGAGGTTGTCGATGCGGGAGGATCGAGGCTGAGCGCATTTCAGATCGGGTATACTGGGCTAACTCCTGAAGAGGCAGCGCTCGTTCCGAACAAGCTGGCCAATATGGTGATTGTCTCAAACGTTCAAGCGGGAGTTGAGCATTCCTCCGATACTGCGGAATTCCTCGACGCGGAACTGCAGAAGACAAAAAAAGAACTCGAACAAAAAGAAAGTGAAATGGGGCGCATCAAATCCAGTTCCATCATGGATTTGCCCGAATCGAAACAATTTCACGTCGAGGCACTCACCACTCTACGGAATCAGTTGCAAGCTAGCCAGGATCGAGTGAATCGGGACCAGCAGCAGATGATCTTGCTCCAGTCGACTATGGGAAGCGCCAACACCACGGTGGACCTCGACGCCGATTCGCAAGGAGCGACCACCTCCCCGGAAGATGCGCAATTGCAGAAACTTGAGACACGGTTGTCAGACCTTCGCGGGCGCTATGGACCGAGCCATCCGGACGTTAGAAAGACCCAAAATGAACTCGATCAGCTAAAGGCGAAAATTGCGGCGCAACAAAAAGCGGCTCCGGCCGCTCCCGAGATTCCTCGGCCAGCGAAGCACGTTAATCGCAATCCCGTGGTTACCGCTCAAATCAACCAACTCCAGCAAGATATCGATGAACAGACGAAGCTCCAGAAGCCGATCGAGGAACAAATTGCTTTTCATAGCTCGAAGCTGGAACGCGAGCCTGTTTTTGAGCAGCAAATGGCCGGTTTGATGCGGGACTACGATACGCTTCGGGCACATTACAATCATCTCCTTGATAAGAAGCTTTCGGCGGACATGTACACTTCGCTAGTTACGCACGAGCAGGGAGAGAGGTTCGTAATTCTCGATACAGCAGTCGTTCCGGTGAAGCCGTATGGGCCAAACCGCTTCATGTATGGACTGGCTGCGCTGCTGGGAGGACTGTTCGCGGGAACCGGTTTGGCGTTTGTTATGGAGATGGTTGACCCATCGGTACGCAATGAGCAGGAGGCCACGGACATTCTGGGGGCAGGCGTGGTCGTGAGCATACCGATCATCAAGACTCCTTCGCAGATACACGCGAGCCGTTTGCGCGCGGCGGGCGCGCTGACCGTAACGGTTGCATCGGCGGCGGTGTTAGGTTTGATCGTGTCTTATGTTCTGAGGCGTATGGCGTAATTTATGTATACGAAATTCTATGGGTTAAAGGAAGAACCCTTTAATTTAACACCGGATCCGCGTTTCCTTCACTTGGCGGATCCTCATCGCGAAGTGCTAACGAACCTGGTGAGTGGGGTGGTCCGGCGCCGCGGGATTTTAGTAGCGACAGGACCTGTTGGCACCGGAAAGACCACGTTGTTGCATGCCGCGCTGCATATTCTTTCGACCCACGAAACGGAAACCGGGCCGATCTCATCGGCATTTCTTCTGAATCCGACGCTCAGCCGGGAAGAACTGCTCGAAGCGATCCTCGAAGAGTACGAGGTGACATGCACGTCCACCAGCAAAATTCGGCGTCTGGCCGCACTTCAGGAGATGTTGCTGGAAATCAGCCGGCGGGGGGGAACGACAGTTCTTATTATCGACGAAGCGCACCTCCTGACCGTTGATTTGCTGGAAGAAATACGGTTGCTGACGAACTTTGACATTCACCACGAAAAGCTCCTTCAAGTCATTCTCTCTGGGCAGCCGGAACTATTGACCCGGCTGCGACGTCCAGAACTTGTTGCGTTGAAGCAACGAGTTGCCAGCCGGGCCGAACTGCGACCTTTGACTCTGCCAGAAACTCGGGTGTACGTGGCGGAGCGTTTGCACGCTGCGGGCTTACAAGGAGCATCGCTGTTCAACGGCCCGGCACTAACCGAGATTCAAAACTTTAGTAAAGGCGTTCCCCGGGTAATCAACCTGCTTTGCGACAGGTGCCTCGCAATCGGCTTTGCCGGGAAGAAGTTGGTGATCGGACCAGATATCGTCGTGGAAGCGGCCGCGACACAGGATCTTATAGAGCCAGCGATCCCCGAAGTCCCCGAGGATACAGCCAAGCTGAACATGGTCCGCAATTCGCTCGATTTTCTGATCGATGCTTTGAAACAAGACCGCGCCTTTGTGAGGGACTAATTTAAATGAGTAGGTACTTCAACAAGAGCCAGCGGCAGATACTTGACCGTTCGACCTCGGCGTCACACTCCAAGCAAGTCGACCTGACTAGGGTCCTCGAGGAAGTTTCCCAACTTAACGGTCCGGTTGAAGCTAAGAAGCCGCAGCCTTTCAGCACATGCCGGAGACTGCGACTGCCCGACGGTGCCGGTAAGCCGTTGTTGCTACCCAAGTCTGAGGTCCCAGAGCAAGCTATAGAGTCTTACCGTGCCTTGCGCACACGTCTTATGCGTTTGCAGGTGAACCAAAAACTGCGCTCGGTAGTGATGAGTAGTGCGATGGCCCGGGAAGGAAAGACGCTAACTTCGCTAAATCTCGCTCTTATCTGTTCGAGAGTAAACGGTTATCGCGTACTGGTCATTGACGGCGACCTCAGAACCCGCGGTTTGACGCGTCTGGTTGGCGACCCTGGGGGGGCCGGATTGAGCGAGATTTTGGCGGGCAAGGCTGAGTACGAGGATGCCGTCATGGTGACGGAGAACTCTAATCTTTTTGTCCTTGGAGCAGGAGCACACCCTGGCCAAGCATCAGAACTGTATACGGGTACCAAGTGGAAAGAGTTTATGAACTGGTGCACCGACAATTTTCGCCTCGTCATCGTAGATGCGCCACCGATTTTGCCTGTTGCGGACTTTGAGGAAATCGTTTCCTCTTGCGACGGAGTGCTGATGCTAGTGCGGGCGTATCAGACTCGACGCGACTTGCTGCAGAAGACGGTCGCACGCATCGATCCTAAGAAGCTCGTGGGCATCATCCTCAATGGTCTTCCGGCGTCGGACGCCGCCGAATATGCGGATGCTTATTCGGCGGCGTACACGGCGACGGCCGCCGTCAGCGAGAATTTGGAGCAGGAAGCTGCCCAGGCGGCGGGTCGCGTCGAGCGAATTGGATAGTTCTCAATTCTTTGTATTGAGAGGTTCCAGGAATATCCATGTACCCAAATCTGAAGCTCGCAATTTTTAAGCGTGGAATCCACCAAAATCTATTGGCACGGGATCTCGGTCTCAACGAAGCGATTCTAAGTAAGATTATCCGTGGCAACCGGGAGCCTACCGGAACTCAGCGACAAATGCTGGCTCAGTATCTTCAAGCAGACGAGAGCTGGCTCTTCGAAAGATTTGAAAGAATCCAAGGACATTCTGCGTCCGCGAGAGTCGGAACCAAAATCTCGAAAGACGCTGAACCCTAGTTATTGCGAATCCTACGAGCTGAGAGCTTGAGCGTGTACTTGATCCTTTCTGGTTGCCGGAAGCTCGAGAGCGCGGAGCCAGCGGTTGCGACCGCTCTTCAGTTTCTTTAAGTAAGGAACACAAAGCAAATGCCCCAGCGAACGAATTGGTTCATGGGCCGATCACCGAAACCGGAATACTTTCTTGCAAATCTTATACTTAGCGCACCGCATTCCATATCCTCCTAACAAAGGGGAGAAGACGCGTTGTTTCCACCAGCTTGACTTCCTAGCGCGGCGGCATTCGATTGATTTGTTCTGCTTTGCGGACTCGGCCGAAGAGGCGCAGGGCAGCCGGACGCTCCGAGATATCTGCAGGAGTGTTTACGTCGAGGTGCTCCCACAGAAGACCGGCTATTTGCGGGCGGCGAGCCGATTGCTCGGCAGCCTGCCGGCGTCCGTTGCGTACTATGACTCTCCTAGGATGCGCCGAGCCATCCGGAAGGCCCTGAGCCTAACGAATTATGATCTCATTTTTGTCTACTGTTCCTCCATGGCCCAGTTCGTGCCAGTCCCAGTGAAAACGCAAACAGTGATTGATTTTGTCGATGCAGATTCGGCCAAGTGGACCCAATACTCTGAATCAGGATCTTTCGCGTCTTCGTGGCTATATGCGCGCGAGGGCGTTTCGCTTGCGCGGTACGAGAAGAGAATCGCGGAGCGGTTTGGTCTTTCCATTGTGACCACAAGCCAAGACGCTATCGATTTGGGAGGGGGAGGTTGCCAATCGATAGAAGTGGTCCCGAATGGAGTCAAGAGTCCCCCAGTTCTCGATCCGGCGTCGCTGCCGGCGGAGCTACGTGGGATGCAACCTTACGCGTTGTTCGTTGGCACGATGAACTACAGGCCCAACGCCGACGCCGTAGTGTTCTTTGCGGAGGAAATTCTTCCGCTTATACACGAAACGCATCCCGAATTGCGGTTCCTCATCGTCGGACGCGATCCCACTGCGGCTGTCAGAAAACTTGCCCGCTTACCAGGCGTGGTGGTCACGGGGACCGTGCAAGACGTTCATCTCTATCTCGCAGGAGCATGCGTTGCCGTAGCACCGTTTCGTATAGCACAAGGGATTCAAAATAAAGTACTGGAAGCGCTTGTGTATGGTGTGCCGGTAGTACTAACGAGCAAGCCGGCGCGCGCTATCAGCGGTCCAGCTGTGCAGGTGTTGTCGGTGGCGGATAGTCCGAAGGAATTTGCGGCATCAGTACGATCCGTCCTGGAGAACCCAGAACTGCGGCAGCGTTCGTTGGCGGCCGCTCCCCATTTGCGAACGTTGCTTGCGTGGGAACCGAGCCTGACCCGTCTGGAAGCCATGTTGGCCTCGCTTGTGGGGTTGTCGCCGAAGCGTGAACTGAGACTGCCAGTCATGCCCAGTGCATAGCGGAACTGTCTGAAGCGTACGTCTATCAAGAAATCGCGATGGAAACTGAATTGAGTCAAACCTCGGAATTGTCCGCGCAGAATTCGATGCCGGCTAAGGCATTTACGTGGGCGGGCGGCAAGTCGACGCGTGCCGCACCGCCGAGATTGCGTGTGTTACATATTTTCACTCACCTTATTCTTGGTGGAACCGAACTAACCGCCTTCCGGATGATTAGTCATCTGGATTCCAGCGTTTTTGAGAATCAGCTCTGTGGCATCCGCGGAGTTGATCCGGCGGTCGTCACGCTACGATGTCCCGGGGCCAGCGTCGTTTCGCTGCCTCGGGGTGAGCAAACCTCTCGGAGTCAGATTCTCTCACTGATGAGGCTCATCAAGGCGCACCGACCCCACATTGTTCACTCGCGTAATTGGGGTGCGATCGAAGCCGTGATCGCCTCAAAATTGGCCGGGGTTCCGATAGTCATTCACAGTGAGCACGGCTACGAAATGGACACCCTCGAGGGGTTACCGCTTCGTCGAAGGCTGTTTCGCCGAGCCGCCTATCACATGGCAGGCGCGGTATTCGCCGTGACAAAGGAACTGCAGCAATTTCACGCCCGACAGGCATGGGTTTCGCCTTCGCGCATTCGCGTAATTTCAAACGGTATCGATACAAGTCTTTTTTCGCCGCAGCCTCACCTCCGCCAGGCCATTCTTCAGAAGGCCGGTGTGCCTCCGGCGCGATTTGTGATCGGGAGCGTCGGCAGGCTCGTTCCAATAAAAGATCATGCAACGCTTTTGAAAGCCGCAGAAGACCTCGTGCGGCGCGAATTGGACATCCACGTGATTCTTGTAGGGGACGGCCAAGAGTTAATCCACCTGCAGGAGTTTGTCGCAAATTCAGATCTTTTGAAGGATCGAGTGTCCTTCCTGGGACGCTCGGACAAAGTTTCTGACCTATTGAACGCCTTGGATGTATTCGTTCTTCCATCGGTCTCCGAGGGAATGTCGAACACGCTCCTTGAAGCGATGGCGTGCGAGATACCGGTGGTCGCGACGCGCGTCGGCGGAAATCCGGAGGTCGTCGGCGACGAGTTCGCATACGACCTGTTTGTCCCGGGAGATAGTAATGGTTTGGCGGATAGGTTGGAGCGGCTGGCCCAAAACAAGGAATGCCGTCGTAACCTAGGCAAGGCAGCTCGAAGTCGAGCCGTCGCGCTGTTCAGCCTGGATCGCATGGTTGGAGACTATGGGCGCCTTTATCTGGAGTTGGCCGAAAAACATGGTCTGCTCAAAGGAAACATCTAGACACAATGTGCGGAATCTCCGGAATCTTCGAATTTGAACGCCACGACCCGATCTCTCCCGAGCTTGTCCGCCGGATGACCGATACGATCATTCATCGCGGTCCAGATGACGACGGCGTTTACGTGGGGCCGGGGATCGGTCTCGGCTTTCGGCGTCTCAGCATCATCGATGTTGCCGGAGGACATCAGCCCATCTCCAACGAAGACGGGCGAATCTGGGTCATGCTGAACGGAGAGATCTACAATTACCCGGAGCTGCGCAAGGAGCTTCTCGATCGCGGTCACAAATTCACAACGCGTTCTGACACCGAGAGCATCGTCCATCTTTACGAAGAGTACGGTCAGGAGTGTTTTCGCAAACTGCGCGGTATGTTTGCCATCGCACTGTGGGACTCGCGGGAGCGAAAGCTTCTGCTCGCGCGAGATCGCGTGGGCAAGAAGCCGCTGTTCTACGCAGCGAACCAGAATCGTTTGCTCTTCGGTTCAGAACTAAAGTGCTTGCTGGCGGTTGATGGGTCGATACGGACGATTGATCCACAAGCACTCTCGGATTATTTTTCCTTTGGCTACGTTCCGGCGCCGAAAACCATCTACCGCGATGTGCGCAAACTACGTCCGGGACACTATCTCGTTGCATCCGCGAACGGTGTTCAAGAAGTTCCTTATTGGGATTTGTCCTTCGCCGAAGTGGAAAACCGAACTGAAAACGAGTGGTGCGAAATGCTCCGCCATTCCCTATGCGAGGCAACGCGCGTCCGCCTAATGAGCGATGTTCCTCTCGGAGCGTTTCTCAGCGGCGGCGTTGATTCGTCGTCCGTGGTGGCGATGATGAGTCATCTCATGAAGCGCGCTGTAACCACGTGTTCGATTGGCTTTGAAGACAAGGAATACAACGAAGCAGACTTTGCCAGAGAGATTTCCAGGAAATTCGAGACGGATCACCACGAGCAAGTCGTCCATCCTGAAGCGATCGAGATATTGAAGAAGCTCGTGTGGCACTATGACGAGCCTTTTGCAGACTCATCTGCCATCCCGACGTACTACGTTTCCTGGGTGGCGCGTCAATCTGTTACCGTCGCCCTCGGAGGAGATGGGGGAGACGAGAGTTTGGCAGGCTATCGAAGATACTATTTTGATAATCTCGAAAACCGCTTGCGACGCATGGTGCCCGCGGGTGTGCGGCGGGAGGTATTTGGCCCGCTTGGGCGTGCCTACCCGGCGCTCGCCTGGGCACCTCGTGTGTTCCGTGCAAAGGCAACGTTTCAGAGTTTGTCTCGGTCTCCGCTCGAAGGTTATTTCAATACCATGTCCATCTTCCGAGCTGACGAAAAGCCCCTCTTGCTATCGCATGATTTCCGAGCCAGTCTCGGCGGCTACGACTCTATCGAGGTACTCCGGCACCACTATGATCGTGTGGAAACAGATGATTTGCTCTCCCGAATCCAGTACGTAGATATGAAGACATACCTGCCAGACGACATTCTTGCCAAGGTCGATCGTGCCAGTATGGCGGTATCGCTCGAGGTCAGAGCCCCGATGCTGGATCATCACTTTCTTGAGCTTACGACGAAAATTCCGTCTTCGCTGAAATTGCGCGGAAAGTGCGGCAAGTATATTTTCAAAAAAGCGATGGCCGACGTACTTCCGCAAGATATTCTTCACCGCCGCAAGCAGGGTTTTGCAGTGCCGCTAGCTCGTTGGTTCCGAGACGAACTACGCGACCTGGCGCATGACGCAATTTTTTCACGCAACGACGGAGTCCTCAACGCGCACTACTTGAGGAAAATTTGGGACCAGCACCAAAGCGGCACATACGACCGCTCCTCGCACTTGTGGTCTGTGTTGATGTATCGCGAGTGGTACGAGAAATTTCAAACCTAGGAGAATTCGTGAGCGGGATTTGTGGGATTTGTGAGCCGGGAGCCGAAGTACCGCGCGGAACGTTAGAAGCGATGCTCAAAGCTCTGGCTTTGCAGGGAGAGAAACGCAGCCAGAGTTATAGTGGCCGCTCAATTGCGCTCGGGGCCGCATCCCGTTGGGACTCTCAGGAGATCGGCGCGATCGAGCAAATACGGATCGCCGCGGACGCTGATCTTACGAACTGGCAGGATCTGCAAACTTATCTGGAGAGCAAGAATGTCCCCGCGTCACAGATTACGCACGCCGAATCGCTTGCTTGGCTTTACACATTCGAGGGTGTCGATTTTGTGAAACGTTTGGAAGGTGCCTTTGTCATTGCACTGTGGGACGAGAGCAATCAACGGTTTCTTCTGGCTTGTGATCCCTTAGGGATTGCAACAGCCTATTTTCGGCAGAGCGGTGAGGGACTGCAATTTGCGTCACGAGCCTCTGCAGTGGTTGCAGCGGGGCAAAATCCGGCGGAGGTGAATCCAGGCGCTGTGATGCAATTTCTTCTGTACAGTTGCGTAACGGCACCTCTGTCGATTTTCCGCGGAGTCGAGCGGTTGGAACCCGGATTTTTCCTGACCTTCCAGAAAGGTAGATTGCAAAGAACTCGATACTGGGATTTGGAGTATCCCGAAAGTAAGAATCGCGACGAAAAACATTGGGCGGAACAACTTCGCGAGCAGATGCGGGCAGCCGTTCATCGCCACCTCGCCGACTGTACTCCGGAGAACACGGGAGCTTATCTCAGCGGCGGAACCGACAGCAGCACGGTCGTTGCTTTCATGTCCGACTTATTCAAGCAGGTCCACAGCTGCTCGATGTCCTTTCCGGTGACCGGCTTCAACGAAATTGAGTACGCGCGAGAGACGGCTCGGCATTTTAAATCACGTCATCACGAGCTGTGTATGCAGCCGCAGGATGCGATCGATGCGATTCCGCGCATCGCCGAGTACTACGATGAACCTTTCGCAAATTCCTCGGCCTTGGCGTCTTATCATTGTGCCTTGCTGGCAAAGAGAAACGGTCTGGATACGCTACTGGCCGGTGACGGTGGTGACGAGCTGTTTGCAGGTAACGAGCGGTACGCAACCGACAGGCGCTTCTCGGTTTACCAGAACGTTCCACGCTGGTTTCGACAGAGTATTCTCGAGCCCCTCATGAATCTGCTGCCTTCGAACGGCAGCAGATGGAGCCTGCCCCGGCGCTACATTCGTCGCGCCAATATTCCGAATCCCAAGCGCATTTTTTCCTATAATGTTTTTCTCAGCAGCGACCCTAGCGAGGTTTTTGAACAAGGATTCCTAGGCAAAGCTCCGCCCGAAAAGTGGATGGATATTGCGAATGCGCATTTTAATGAGGCTCGCGCATCTAGCGAATTGAACCGCTTGATGCACCTGGACCTTAAGATCATTCTTGCCGACAACGATCTCCGGAAGGTTAGTGGGACTGCTGAGATCGCGGGCGTGCGAGTTCGATATCCGCTTTTGGACCGCCGTTTGGCGGAATTTTCGGGGACGATTCCAACGAACTTGAAACTCAAGGGTTCGGAAAAGCGCTATATCTTCAAACAAGCGATGCGTGGGATTCTTCCTGAAAAAGTGCTCTTAAAGACGAAGCACGGTTTCGGTGTTCCGATTGGCAATTGGTTTCTCCAGGACGCAGGTCTTCGCCAACTCGCACAGGATGTCTTGAACGATTCCCGGACGCGCCAACGTGGGTATTTTCGGCCGGGCTTCTACGATCAAGTGTTTGACCTGCATCGTCGAGATCACGCAACCTTCTATGGAGAGGTGATTTGGTATTTCGTTGCGCTTGAGCTCTGGCATAGGCGGCACCTTGACAACGTGCGCATCGGGAGTGACCGTGCGGATTGAGCGTATTTCCGCTTCGACGGAGCTAAGCGCTCTCGAGGGCGACTGGAACGCGCTGCTTGCTCGGAGTTCTGCTGACACGGTCTTCTTGACGTGGGAGTGGGTGTCCGCTTGGTGGTCTGCGTATGGAACCGGCAAGGAACTTTGCGTCCTAGCCGCCCGCAGCGAGGATGGGGAATGTATCGGAATCGCTCCGCTCTATATCGAGCGTTCCGGTCGGACCAGAATAATTCGCTTTATCGGAGACGGTAGTTTCGATTCCGATTATCTGGACTTTATTGTTTGGCCGGGACGCGAGGAAGCAATCCTTACCGGCTTTCTGGCATACCTGAGAGAAGGCTACAAAAAATGGGACGCGCTGCAGCTTAACGAATTCCCGGAGAACTCCCGGAGTATCGATTTTCTGCTTGGGTTTAGCGACCGCTCGCAGTGGCTGCTCAGCCAGGAAAAAGTTCCTTGCGGAATAAGAAGTCTGCCGACCACCTGGGAAGAATTCCTTCAAACGCTAAAACCCCGCTTCAGAACCTCCGTCCGCGCCTGCATTCGTAATCTGGAACAATCCCATGGTGCGTTCGAAGTTCTCCGTAGCGAGGACGACATTTCGTCATGGCTTTCCACGCTTTACGAGCTGCATTCGGACCGCTGGGCTCTTCGCCAGCAGAGCGGTGTTTTTGCCGGAGTCGCCAAGCGTGATTTTTATGAGCGCATGGCCCGCTCGTTCTTTGCTCGAGGTTGGCTGCACATGAGTCGATGGCGAATGAACGGCGCGGTGCTTGCGTGCCAATTTGGATTCGTCTATGGCGGAACGTACCACTTGCTGCAGGAGGGTTTTGATTCGCGTTGTGTTCATGTGAGTCCCGGCGTTACCCTACGCGCCGCCACCTTTCGCGATTTGATTGCCCGGAGTGTTCATACATACGATTTTCTCGGTGGGATCGGTCGGCATAAGACGGACTGGGGTGCCCAGGAGAAGAGGAGCGTGCGGCTGGCCTTGGCTCCTCGGACGCTAGCCGGGCACGTTTACATCACGCTGCCTGTCCGTCTTCAAAATGTAAAGAATCTTGTGAAGCGAAAGCTTCCTGAACGCGTGATTCATAAATTCAAGACAGCTGGTAATGGCCAGAAGCCCGCGCGCGACAGTGGCCAATCCCTGGCGTCAATAACCCCTGAAGTTAAGCCTTGGAAACAGTCGGTGGCGGACGGGGCGCTTCGGACTGGATTACTGCGCGTAGTTCAATCTCTTTCACGCCGATTTGAACTTGGGCCTAGAACCTCGACTTTGCCTATCTCGTGGCATAAGGCTTCGATCCCCAAATTTGTCATTCTTTGTTACCACCGCGTCGGAACCGGGGGCGTACCGCTTTACTCCGGGCTTGAGCCCGAAATCTTCGAAGGACAGATGCGGTTTCTCCGCAAACACTATCGCACCGTTTCCTTCGATACTCTTGTAGACGAGCTAGCACGCGGAGGCCCGCCGGGGCAATCCGTTGCGGTTACGTTCGACGATGGCTATCGTGATGTTTACCGGCACGCGTTTCCAGTCCTTCAAAAATACCAGATCCCGGCTACCATCTATCTCACGGCGGAGGCGATCAAAACGAACGCCGTAGCTTGGTACGATCGCATTTTTCTGGCCCTAAAAGTGGCGCCCAGCGATAAGCTGGATTTGATCTTGGACCGGCCCAGACGATTCCTGTTGCCGACGCCGGTCGCCCGATTACGAGCGGCAGAGGAGATTATTTCCTTCCTGCGGACTTTACCCAATGAGGAGTGCGAGCAGTTCTGCACGAACCTGGAGAAACTAGTTCCTTTGCCAGCCGAAGAACTGGCCGACAGAATGCTAACCTGGCCGCAGATTCAGGAAATGCAACGATCCGGTATTTGCTTTGGTTCGCATACTCTTACCCATCCAGCGGTTAGCCGACTCAAACCCTCCGAACTTGTTAGAGAACTGTGCCAGTCAAAAGCCGATCTAGAAGATCGTTTGCACGCCGAGGTGAAGGATTTTGCCTACCCATTTGGCAAACCGGCGGACTATCAGAATACAATGGAGGTCGTCGAGCGCTCCGGGTATCGCTCAGCATCCACGACGAATTGGGGCATTAATACTCCGGGTGCGAATCCCTATGAACTGTTCCGCGTGTCA
>Ga0307476_10000381_pt1 | contig 36369 bp, 29 predicted proteins | sample atmos_gasesECM2C_2_FD_203314 | JGI IMG/M metagenome (GOLD analysis project Ga0307476, IMG submission 203314) | Hardwood forest soil microbial communities from Morgan-Monroe State Forest, Indiana, United States - atmos_gasesECM2C_05 | ecosystem: Environmental > Terrestrial > Soil > Temperate... | reverse complement strand
AAAAATCTCGCCTTCGCCAACGGACTCGATGACCAGCGCGCCGTCGAGCATATAAAACGAATCCGCGCCGCCAACGCCAACCTCGAAGGCATCCGCATCTTCGCCGGAATCGAAGTCGACATCCTGGCCGACGGCACCCTCGATCTTTCCGATTCCGTCCTCGAACAAATGGACCTGGTCATCGCCAGCGTCCACTCCCACTTCAACCAAAGCCCCGCCGAGATGACCAACCGCCTGCTCAAGGCCGTGGAAAATCCCAACACCTCGTTCCTCGGCCATCCAACCGGGCGGCTTCTGCTCCGTCGCGATGCCTACCCGTTCGACATCGACGCCGTCCTGAAAGCCGCCGCCCAACGCAAAGTCGCAATGGAGCTAAACGCCTACCCCGACCGGCTAGACCTCTGCGACCGTCACCTCCGCCTGGCCAAACAATACGACGTAAAGATCGTAATCAACACCGACGCCCACCACACCTCGCACCTCGACAAAATCCGCTACGGCATCCTCCAGGCCCGCCGCGCCTGGCTAACCAAGGAAGACATACTAAACACCCTCCCAGCAAAAGAATTCAGCGAAGCCATGAAACACGCCTGGCCGTAAGAATGTGGAGCGGGCGCCCTCGCCCGTGCGGGCTTGAAAAAGCACAGATCCCAGCCACGTCGCAAAACCGCAGCTTCGATTCAGGCCCCGCAGGGAACACGGCTCTAACCACATGCATTCCCTTGACTCCCAAAAATCCCACGACGGGTGGCCCACCCTTTACAGACTCGATAACTTAGGCTTGGGATGCTCGTTCTTTCGCGTTCTGTGCGAAAGGGCGAGTGCCTACTCAACGAAAGCTCTCTTTGGGATTTTCGCCAGCAAAGCGACTACAATCACAGACGAGACATGGCTGACAACATACAACCCCCGAGCGCGCCGGCTCCATCCCGACCCGGCACTCCGTTTGAGATCGGTGAGGAATTCGGTACCGCCAAAAAGAATCTGCCGCCGGTAAAGATTGTTCTCATTGCTGTCGCCGGGGTCGCCTTAATTGCGCTCATCGCCAGCCTGGTGCAGCGGCCCCATTCTGCCACCGCTGGATCAATCGACGATGTGGTCTCAGTCGAAATCCCCGATCAGAATTCGATCATGGTCGCCATCAACGTTTCGTTCCAGAACAATGGCATTAAGCCCTACTGGATTCACACCATCAAGGCCGACCTCGACACCACCAGCGGCAGCTTCAGCGACGACGCCGCGTCCCCAGCCGACTTCGACCGCTACTTCCAGGCATTCCCGACCCTGAAGCAGCATGCGCTCGCACCCCTGGAACGCGAAGCCAAAATCAATCCCGGCGGTCGGATCGCGGGTACCGTCATCGTCGCCTTTCCGGTTACGCCCGACGCTTTCGCCAACCGCAAGTCGCTGAAGGTGACGATCCAACCTTACGACCAGCCGGTACCGCTAGTGCTGACCAAGTAAACGCGTCACTGATGCTTTCGCAGAATTTTCCGCCGCTGCGCGAGATGGTTATTGGCATTGGGATTGAGGTCATCGTACTTTAAACAGCTGATCGAGCCATCCACTTCCAACACGGCCAGCGCGACGTCGTGACAGGTGGCAATTCCATGCTCGCGCAGCGCGCGCTGCAACTCATCCATGCTGACGTGCTCTTTCGCCATGTGGGATTCGATAACTTCGCCATCGTGGACGAGCAAGCTGGGCTGGCCCTGAACAAACTTGCGGAAGCGGCGGTTGCCCCCAGAAAGTTCGGCGACAAAATAGTTCATCACCAGCAGCGTCCCCGCGGCGACCACGCCGCCCAGGAGCGAAGTATCTGGACCCGTCATCGCGTTCTGCACCGCGTTGCTGAGCAGCAGCAGGAGAGTAAGGTCGAAGGGTGTCATCTGCCCGACTTCGCGCTTGCCGCTCAAGCGGACGCCGGCGAGGACAACGGCGTAGATGACCGCCGTTCGCACGAGGATTTCTAAAAGTACATGCGGGCTTGGAACCATCACGCGGTTATTGGCCCGTGGTCACCGGGACAGGCGCGCTTTTGGGTGTGCTCAAGTATCCTGCTGCCTGTTTCTTGTCCACGGTCCAGATCACCATTTCATAGAGCAGGTGATCGCGCCCGGAGTAGAACTGGATGGGCTCGCTAACGTTGCGATCTTTCTTTTCGATAGTCTTGTCGTCAGAGGTCACGCTTACCGTGAACTTGCCTTTTTTGGGATCGGTCTTCTTCAACTGCAGGCTGACCGTCGAAACCGGCTGCGGCTTTGCACCCTTGATCAAGGTGAACTCGTAGTAGTTGCGATCGCCCTTGTGTTTGAGCACCTCGAGATCGCTGCGGGTATTGGCGATCAATCCGCTCTGCACTCCCAGGTCGCCAACCGCGCTCTGCAGTTTGGCTTCCGCGGCTGCGAGCTCGGCCTTGGTGGAAGCGACGTCGGTTTTCACTCCGCCCACGTCAGTTTTTACGTTGGCGAATTCGCCGTTGACCTGACTCATCTGCTGCTTCTGCTCTTCGGCGAGACGTTGTTGGGAGGTGCGCTGCGCGACCTGCTCACGCTGCAATTCGGCGGAGCGGGCGGCGAGTTCTTTCTTGGTCATACCCAGCTGCGTGGCCAGGGTCTCGGAGTCGGCTTCGGCAGACTGCATGCGCTTGTTGAGCTCGGCGATCTGGGCGTTGCTGGTGGTTTGCCCCTTGCCCAGCTCGTCGATGCGCTCGCGCAAGTTGAACAGAAAGTAAAGTGAGCCCGCAACATAGAGGACGGCAAGCAACGACAGTATCCACTTTGCGGCGCTTCCCTGAGACCCGGTGTGGACTTCGGCTAAATATTCGCCTTCGTCGGCCATAGGCTTTCTCCCCCAAGTTGTGATTGGATGTTGGTCTTATTGTTGTGCAGAGCGGCGATGCTGTCAATGCCGGGGAAGATGGGGGAACCTCGCCCAGCAGGAGCGTGGCGGTTTCGGGATGACGCCTCGATTTATCCGCCTTGACAGGTCTAGATGTATGCTAGACTTTTGCTAGGAGGTTGCAATGGCTACGTTATACGTCGAGAATGTGCCCGATGATGTATATGAGGCCCTCCGGGAACAAGCCCGTCAGCACCGCAAGTCGATTACCGCGGAGGTGCTTTCCCTGTTGGTGGAAAATGTGGTCACGGCAGCGGAACGAAAGGACAGACAGCAGTTTCTGAGGCAGGTGCAGCGTCTGCGCACGCGCCGCCCGGGTTCGGATGCGGGCTTTTCCACCAGCGAAGCGCTGCAGCGTGAGGATCGCGGGCGGTGAACATTTATGTAATCGATGCCAGCATCGCCGCCAAGTGGGTGCTTCCGGCGAGGGACGAACCCCTTACAAAAGAGGCGCTAGATTTACTGAAAGCCTATGCGGCCGGAGAAGTGCGCTTCGTGGTGCCGGATTTGTTCTGGGCCGAAGTCGCCAACGTCTTGTGGAAAGCATCGCGCGCGCACAGAATCCGCATGGTGTCGGCAGAGAGCGGCCTTCAGGCTATGCGAGAGCGCGGCTTTCCCACCGTTTCTTCCCATACTTTACTGGTGGAGGCTTTTGCCATCGCGACCGCCTTCGATCGCACTGTCTACGACGCGATTTATGTCGCGTTAGCAATCACTTCCAAGTCGCAACTGGTTACCGCTGATGAACGACTGGCGAACGCCTTGGCTGCGCATCTTCCTGTGAAGTGGTTGGGATCTCTGTAGCTCTCGCAGCGCGCTCCGGACGAGGGCGTCCGGGACTACGTGGCATCGCCAAGAATCATCCGCGGTCCCGTGGTTACTTTGGCTGGGGGACGACGCGCAGATAGGGTTTGAGCGTCTTCCAGCCTCCGGGATATTTCTGCTGGGCTTCCTCGTTCGAGACGGCGGGGACAATGATGACGTCGCCGCCTTGTTTCCAGTTCGCAGGCGTGGCGACTTTATGTTTGGCCGTGAGCTGGATGGAATCGAGGACGCGCAGCACCTCGTCGAAGTTGCGGCCAGTGGTCATGGGGTAAATGAGCATGAGCTTGATTTTCTTGTCGGGACCGATGACGAAGACGGTGCGCACGGTGGCATTGTCAGCGGCGGTGCGGCCCTCGGAAGTGTAACCGCTTTCGGCGGGCAACATGCCGTACAGTTTAGCGACTTTGAGTTCGGTGTCGCCGATCATCGGGTAGTTGACTTTGTGGCCCTGGGTTTCTTCGATGTCGGCCGCCCATTTGCTGTGATTGCTCACTGGGTCGACACTGAGTCCGATGATTTTTGTGTTTCGTTTTGCGAATTCGGGCTGGAGTCCGGCCATGTAGCCGAGTTCGGTGGTGCAGACCGGGGTGAAGTCTTTGGGATGCGAAAACAAGACGGCCCAGCCATCGCCGATCCACTGATGAAAGTTGATGGTGCCTTGCGTAGTCTCGGCGGTGAAATCGGGGGCGGTGTCATTGATGCGGAGGGCTTTGGTTTCGGTTAGAGTGTCGGTGGTCATAATTTCTCCTCGCTAAGAATTTTCCCGGAAAGGTGCGGGTTTCGTTGGGACCCGCCGCGGCTTTCGAAAGGTGGCGTCTCAGGCATAAAAACGAAACCCACCCTCGGTTTGCCGGGTGGGTGTGAGAAAACCTCTCGCACTACCCACACGACGGAGCCCGCGTACAACAAGCGATTGGGCACGGCGTGGAGCATATGCGCATATATCGGTTAGGATACGCGGCGTCTAAAATTGAGTCAAACCAGCGTGGAACCGGGTAGTGGCTGAAATTGCATCTTCCTAGTTTTCCACAACAATAAAACCCAACTCAGCAAAAAGGAGAAAAGAGGCGAACACCGAAAAACGCAATATCGAGTCAACACACAACTTGACTAAGGTTGCCTCAGCGTGTACTCTAGATTCTGTGATCAGATTCGCGGACATAAGGGAACGTCTAACGCAGCAGTACGACGCTGATTACGAGTATTTGGAAAAGAACTACGAAGAGCAGAACAAGCTGTTGCCGCAAGTGCGGAGGTTTCACGATCTGGAAAGAGAGGCCAAGATTCGCAGAGAGAGAGCCGCACGAATCATTGTCGTGCTGGGCGAACAAAAGTTCAGCGACAGGGATGAGGATTTGAAACGCAAAAGGACCAGCGAAAAGGGAATTTACTTTGACACTGACGACATGCCGCTTTGGGGTTTGATGGCTGCTATCGTAGAGCAGGTTCCTGAGATTCAAGTTGTTGACCTACAAGCCGCACTTGAGTATTTCGGCCGTAAAGCATCCCGGCAAGCTGTGGAATCTGCGCTCGCATCGCACAAGGAAACATTTGAAACTAAGACGCGGAATCGGGAAAAGTTTGTTTCGCTTAAGCGATGACAAGGAAAGGAGTATGCAAGATGCCGCCCCCACCAATGACAAGCGCAAATGGAAAGAGCCGCTAGAAATGCGAATCCCTAACGGCCCCTAAAACGGACAATCGGCAAGCCGAAATGCCAGTCTCGCAACTTCATTTTGGCTTGCCCAACCGGAAAGGTCAACGCCAAAATGGAGCCCGCCTCCCAGCGGGCTTTTCTATTCCCCAAAATCCATTTCTTCGTGCTCTAACTCGCCACGATCCAGCGCTTTCAATACTTCTTCAAACTGGCATTCTTTGCAGGGATTAGGAAGTCGCGGATCGTAACTAACGCCGTGGTCACAGGTTATTCGCGTTATCAGTAACCCAAGCATCAAGGCAAATTGTCTCGCCAAACCTGTAAGCAATCAAGCCCAACTTAAGCCACTACCTGGATCCGCGGACTCTACGGCTGTTCTCTGCGGTCTCTGCGATTTTAAGGTTCTGGCTGAACTTGCTCAACACAAAATCTTAAAATACAGAGATACCTGAGAACAGCCGCAGAGCGCGCGGAGATCCCCAATTTGATCGGGACTTTGCAAGTAACGACTGCAACAGGCAAGATCGCTACAGCGTAAAGAACAGGTCAATGAAGGTAATTTTTTGTAAATATGTCAAGTGCTTCTTTTAATTGAGGATAAAATTGAAGAAGCACGATAAATAACTGGCAAGGTCCGCGTCGGCGAGGAACACAATATTCCGCAACCGTAGCGCGATTCAAACGTCCAAACCTTGGGGACAAAGCAAGATTAAAACTATGGGGCATTCATTCCATTTACCGGCAGATGCAGGGCTGCGAGCGACAAGGGCTACCGGAAACCGAGAAGCCGTATCGGGTGGGCAGAGTTCCGGTTTCGTACAGAGATCGGTGAAAGCCTGGCGACGGCCGACACCGAGTGACTACGCGATAGTATTCGTTCTCTTGCTGGGCTTGGTTGGATCGGGCTGTGGAGGCGACCCGAAGCCCGGTTCCGCGCGAGCGAACGTGGCACAAGTGGTTCCGGTGTCCGTGGCAACCGCCGAACGCCGTGATATGCCCTACTATCTCACCGGTCTGGGGTCGGTCACGGCATACTACACGGTCAGCGTGAAAAGCCGCGTCGATGGTCAATTGATGCAGGTGAATTTCAGGGAAGGGCAGACGGTCAAGGAGGGCGATCTTCTGGCCGTGATTGATCCCCGTCCTTATCAAGTTGCGCTGGAGCAGGCCCAAGCCACGCTGTTCCGGGATCAAGCGTTACTGCGCGATGCCAGGCTTAATTATGAGCGATTTAAAGGATTGCTGCAGAGCTCCGGCGCCATGTCCCAGCAGCAAGTCGATACGCAGCAAGCCACCGTGGATCAACTGGACGGAACGGTCCGTAATGACCAGGCCACGATTGACAATGCCAAACTGAATCTTGTGTATTGCCACATCACCGCGCCGGTTAGCGGACGGATTGGTTTGCGGCTGGTAGATCCTGGAAACATTGTTCACGCCACCGACGCCAATGCGATGTTTGTGATCACGCAGCTGCAACCTATCGCGGTGTTGTTCACGCTTCCCGAAGACAACCTGCAGGCGGTGTCGCGGCAAATGGGGAAGAGCACGCTCGAAGTGGATGCATTCAGCCGGGATGACCAAACCAAACTGGCCACGGGCAAGTTGCTGACCATCGACAATCAGATCGATCAAACCACCGGCACGGGGCGGCTTAAGGCCGTCTTCGACAACAAAGACAACGCACTGTGGCCCAACCAATTCGTGAATGCCCGCTTGCTGCTGGAGATTCGAAAAAACAGTACCGCGATCCCGGCGGCGGCGATTCAACGGGGTCCGCAGGGCACATATGTGTTCGTGGTGAAATCGGACAATACGGTGGACGTGCGGCCGGTGACGGTTGGCTTCACGCAAGACAACGTCTCCGTAATTGCCAGCGGCATCTCGCCGAGCGAAGTTGTGGTGACCGACGGCCAGGACAAGTTGCAGCAAGGGAGCAAGATCGAAACTCGCCCGGCGGCTCCTGGAAACCGGCCGCAGCAAGCTGGTAATGGCTCGGGAAGTCCTGCGGGAACGCCGCCGAATGCTCAGCGTCCAGGAACGCAATGAATCCGTCGCGTATATTTATTGTCCGGCCGGTTGCCACGGCATTGCTGATGGTGGCGATCATGCTGGTGGGTATCGTGGCCTATCGGCAGCTGCCGGTGTCCGCGCTGCCCGAGGTGGATTATCCGACCATTCAGGTGATGACCTTTTATCCGGGGGCTAACCCGGACGTGATGGCATCATCGGTGACCGCGCCCCTGGAACGGCAGTTTGGTCAAGTGCCCGGCCTGAGCCAGATGACCTCGACCAGTTCGTTTGGCAGTTCGGTCATCACTCTGCAGTTCAATCTGGATCAGAATATCGACATCGCGGAGCAGGAGGTGCAGGCTGCGATCAATGCGGCGCAAACGTACCTCCCGACAGACCTGCCGAATCCTCCGATCTATAGCAAAGTTAATCCCGCGGACTCGCCGATTCTTACTTTGGCGCTGACCTCGAAGACCCTGCCGCTTTCGCAGATTGAGGACCTTGCGGATACGGCGATGGCGCAAAAGATTTCGCAGGTCACCGGGGTGGGCCTGGTTTCAATCAGCGGGGGACAAAAGCCGGCGGTGCGAATCCAGGCCAACCCTACGGCTCTGGCGTCTTATGGCTTGAGCCTGGAAGATGTTCGAACGGCGCTTGCGGCGGCTAATGTCGATCAGGCTAAGGGAACGCTGAATGGTCCGCGCCAGTCCTTCACGATTGGGGCCAACGACCAACTTATGACCGGCGCCCAATACAGTCCCATCGTCGTGGCCTATCGAAACGGTTCGCCAGTGCGCTTGTCGGATGTGGCCACAATCACCGACGGAATTGAAAATGTGATGCAGGCCGCGTGGATGAATCTCGATCCCGCGGTCATCGTGAATATTCAGCGCCAGCCCGGGGCCAACATTATTGGCGTCGTGGACCGAATCAAGAAGCTGCTGCCACAGCTTCAGGCCGGATTGCCGGCTGCGGTCAACGTTTCGATTTTGACCGATCGCACAGTCACGATCAGAGCTTCGGTTAAGGATGTGCAGTTTGAACTCATGCTCACCATTGCCCTGGTGGTGATGGTGATATTCCTGTTTTTGCGCAATCTTGCCGCGACCGTAATCCCTAGCATTGCAGTGCCGCTTTCGATCGTGGGAACTTTCGGCGTGATGTACCTGCTCGGCTACAGCCTCAACAACCTCACGCTCATGGCGCTGACTATTTCCACCGGCTTCGTGGTGGACGATGCCATTGTCATGATCGAGAACATCGACCGCTATTTAGAGGAGGGCGATTCTCCGCTGGATGCGGCGCTGAAAGGCGCAGGGCAGATCGGATTCACGATTGTTTCTCTCACGGTCTCGCTGATCGCCGTGCTGATTCCGCTTTTGTTCATGGGCGATATTGTCGGCCGCCTGTTCCGCGAATTCGCGGTGACTCTGGCCGTGACCATTCTGGTGTCCGCGGCGGTTTCGCTGAGCTTGACGCCGATGATGTGCGCCAAGCTGCTCAAGCACAAAGATCCCGCGAAACGGAGCCGCTTCTATAACCTTTCCGAGGATTTTTATAACCGGGTGATTGGGTTCTACGGCCGCACTTTGAAAGTTGTGCTTCGGCATCAGACCATTACTTTGCTGGTCACCGTAGGAACGCTCGTGCTGACGTTGTTCCTGTACGTAGTCGTGCCCAAAGGATTCTTTCCGGTGCAGGACACAGGTTTGATCCTGGGCATTGCCGATGCCCCGCAGAACATTTCGTTCAAAGCGCTGGCGGAACGGCAGCAGGCGCTGGCTCGCGTGATTCTTAAAGATCCGGACGTTGAGAGTTTGTCTTCTTTCATCGGAGTGGACGGCACCAACCTTACGCCGAACAGCGGCCGCATTCAGATCAATCTTAAGCCTCGCGACGAACGCAGCGTAACGGCGTCGGATATTATTCGCAGGCTTCAGCCGCAAGTGGCGCAGGTTGAGGGAATTACGTTTTTTATGCAGCCGGTGCAAGACTTGACGGTGGAAGACCGCGTGAGCCGCACACAGTTCCAGTACACGATGGAAGATGCAGACGCAAAGGAGTTGGCGCGGCTATCGTCGCAGTTGGTGGACAAGCTGCGCACCTTGCCGCAACTGCGCGATGTGGCTAGCGATCAGCAGGCGGGAGGGCTGCAGGCGGATGTGACGATTGATCGCGACACCGCTTCCCGGCTGGGAATTCTGCCGCAGCAGATCGACAACACTCTTTACGACGCGTTCGGGCAGCGGCAAGTTTCGACCATCTTTACTCAGTTAAATCAGTATCACGTCATTCTGGAAGTGGATCCGCAGTTTCAGCAAAGCCCGGGATCGTTCAAGGATTTGTACGTGAAGTCGAATGGCGGAACCCAAGTGCCGCTTTCGGCTTTTACTCAGATCCACACTTCCAATACTTCCCTGGCGGTCAATCACCAAGGCCAATTTCCGGTGGTGACTCTCTCTTTCAATCTTGCGCCGGGAATATCGCTGGGCGACGCAACCAAGGCGATTGAGCAAGCGGAAGGTGAAATCGGGATACCGGCCAGCGTTCATACTGCCTTTCAGGGCACAGCAGCGGCTTTCCAAAATTCTCTTTCCACCGAGCCCTGGCTGATCGTGGCTGCCATCGTCACCGTGTACATCGTCCTGGGAGTTCTCTATGAAAGCTACATCCACCCCATCACGATTCTCTCCACGCTGCCGTCGGCGGGCGTGGGCGCAATCCTGGCGCTGCTGCTTACGGGGAACGATCTCGGTGTCGTCGGACTGATTGGAATCATTCTGCTGATTGGAATCGTGAAGAAGAACGCAATCATGATGATCGACTTCGCGCTCGAGGCTGAGCGCGTGGAACATAAGCCGCCCGAGGAAGCCATCTTCCAGGCGTGCCTGTTGCGCTTCCGCCCGATTATGATGACCACGATGGCGGCGTTGCTTGGCGGTTTGCCGTTGGCGCTTGGCTCAGGAACTGGATCGGAGCTTCGGCATCCGCTGGGAATCACCATCGTGGGCGGTTTGCTGGTGAGCCAGGCGCTCACTCTATATACCACTCCAGTGGTGTATTTGTGGTTTGACCGGTTGGCGAAGCGATTCGAACGATTCGGTTTGTTCAATCCCACGGAAGAACCGGCGGTCGGAGACTAGGTCATGAATATCTCCGCTCCCTTCATTAAACGGCCGATTGGAACCTCGCTGCTGACATTGGCACTGTTGATGTCAGGAGCGCTTGCCTTCACCCGGCTTCCGGTCGCGCCGCTTCCGCAGGTGGAATTTCCGGTGATCCAGGTCTCGGCGAGTCTACCGGGGGCTAGCCCGGAAACCATGGCCTCGGCGGTCGCGACTCCGCTGGAACGGCAGTTCGGGCGAATTGCCGGCATCAATCAAATGACTTCCGTCAGCCAACTGGGAGCGACGGGCATTGTTCTGCAGTTCGATCTTAGCCGCAATATTGACGCCGCCGCGCGTGATGTGCAGGCGGCGATTAATGCCGCGCGCAGCCAGTTGCCATCGTATCTTCCGGGCAATCCCTGGTATCGCAAAGTGAACCCGGCAGAGGCGCCGATTCTGATCATGTCGATGACCTCCGACAGTGTGACCTTGCCCGATATTTACGATCAGGCGAACTCAATTCTTTCGCAGAAGCTGGCGCAGGTGAGTGGAGTGGGGCAGGTCTATGTGGGAGGCGGCGCCAATCCTGCGGTGCGAGTCGAGCTCGATCCTAACCTGCTCAACAACACGGGGGTTGGTCTGGATGCAGTCCGCACTGCTCTAGGGGCGGCGAATGCAAATCGTCCAAAGGGGCAGGTAGCCAACGCGGTCAACGCGTGGACGATTAATAGCAACGATCAAATTACACATGCGGACGACTATCGGCCACTGGTCGTGGCCTACAACCAGAGCAGTGGAGCCCCCGTGCGTCTGGGCGACGTGGGCGATGTGCAGGATTCGGTCGAGGACGCTCACATTTACGGCCTCTCGAATGGCAAACGCGCCGTGATTCTCATTATTTTTCGGCAGCCAGGCGCGAACATTATTCAGACCGTCGACAACGTTCTGGCCTTAATGCCGCAGCTGCAGGCGTCCATTTCTCCCGCCATCAAGATCGATGTGGTGTCCGATCGCACCATCACGGTTCGCGCTTCTTTGCACGACATCGAAATCACGCTGCTGATTTCTGTGGCCCTCGTCATTCTGGTGGTCTTCGTTTTTCTACGGACGGTGCGCGCCACCATCATTCCCAGTGTGGCTGTGCCGCTGTCGCTGATTGGCACGTTCGGCGTGATGTACCTTCTGGGATATACCCTGGACAATCTATCGCTAATGGCGCTGGCGATTTCCACCGGTTTCGTGGTGGACGACGCGATTGTCGTGCTGGAAAACATTACGCGTTTTTTGGAGCAGGGAATTCCGCCGGTGCAGGCTGCATTTCGTGGCGCCCGTGAAATTGGATTCACCGTGCTTTCGATGAGCACGTCGCTGATCGCGGTGTTTATCCCGATTCTGCTCATGGGTGGAATCGTCGGCCGCTTGTTCCGCGAATTCGCGGTCACGCTCAGCATCGCAATTACCGTGTCTCTGGTGGTCTCGCTGACCACCACGCCCACCATGTGCGCGCAGTTGCTCAAGCCGCTGCAAGAAGAAAAGCATGGCTGGGCTTATGGCTTGAGTCAAAAGATGTTCGACGGAATTCTCCGAATCTACAGCGTTGCCCTGGGGTGGGTTCTGCGCCACCAGTTCGCGGTTTTTCTGATCACCGTTGCCACCGCTGTCCTCAGCATCTATCTGTTCTACGATGCCCCCAAGGGTTTTTTCCCGCAACAAGACACCGGGCGCATTATGGGGGCCGTGCAGGCAGCGCAGGACATCTCTTTTGATGCGATGAGCCGCAAGATGCGCCGCTACGTTGACATTGGGATGCACGATCCGAACGTATCCACCATGATCGGTTTCTGCGGCGGAACCACAGCCATGAATCAGGGACGCATGTTCATCACGTTAAAACCTCAGGGTGAGCGCAAGCTGGGCGCCGATGCGGTCATCGCTGAGCTGAGCAAAAAATTCGCCGAGGTTCCCGGCGCCGCGCTCTATATGCAGAATCAACAGGATCTGCAGATCGGCGGTCGCCTGAGTCAGGCGCAGTATCAATACACTCTTCAGGGCGAGAGCCTAGACGAACTCAACACCTGGGCACCGCAGTTGCTGCAAAAGATGCGCGCCATCCCACTACTCCAACAGGTGAACACCGACCAGCAGGATAAAGGACTGGCTGCCAATGTGATCATCGATCGTGACACCGCTTCGCGGCTGGGAGTTGCCGCGGCAGACATCGACAACGTGCTCTACGACGCTTTCGGACAGCGACAGGTTTCGACCATCTACGAGCCTCTGAATCAGTATCACGTGGTGATGGAAGTGGCTCCACAGTTTCAGCAGACCCCCGAGACTCTTGAGAGCGTCTACGTTCATTCCGCCAACGGCAACATGGTGCCGCTCTCGGCCTTCGCGCATTTCGGACCGGCCAACACCTCACTCGGCGTCAATCACCAGGGACAATGGCCGGCGGTGACGATTTCCTTCAATCTTGCTCCCGGTGTCTCCCTCGGTCAGGCGACGACCGCCATTGAAAAGGCTCAACGCTCCATAGATTTTCCAGCAACCATTCACGCTAGCTTTCAGGGAACAGCCGCCGCTTTTAAGGACTCGGCGGCGAATCAATTGGTACTGATCATCACGGCACTGCTGGCGGTCTACATCGTTTTAGGAATTCTCTACGAGAGCTACATTCATCCCGTAACCATTCTTTCCACCATTCCTTCTGCGGGTGTAGGCGCTCTGCTGGCGCTGAAGATGACGCATAACGAACTCAACGTGATCGGACTGATTGGCATCATCCTGCTGATTGGGCTGGTCAAGAAAAACGCCATAATGATGATCGACTTCGCGCTGGAGGCTGAACGGAAAGAGGGCAAAGCGCCGGTCGACGCAATTTATGAAGCCTGCGTGCTGCGTTTCCGTCCGATCATGATGACGACCATGGCGGCCTTGCTGGGAGGGCTGCCGCTGGCTTTGGGGACGGGAACGGGTTCGGAGCTTCGCCGGCCCCTTGGCCTCACCATCGTGGGCGGCCTTATCGTTAGTCAGGCGCTGACTCTGTTCACCACGCCGGTCGTGTACCTGTACATGGACAAGCTGCGGCTGCGGTCCAGCCGCAAGAGGCAATTGCCTGGACAGGTGTCGCCAGCGGCGAGCCACGCAGACTAGAACCGACACGTTGCAAACAACGTCTCTACAGAGTCCTGATTTCAAAAACGGTCGGCGACCGATTACCTTCGTTACTTGCTCGCCCGAAAGAGCGGCAATACCATCTCACCCAAGTGGGGGAGGATGTTTCGTGCTGCCGTAGTCGCGATTTCAGTGGGGATGCTGTTGACCGGGGCGGGCAAAGCTGCGGGCCAGAACAGCGGATACCAAGTAGTGTCGGTCGCGAACGGTGGAATCATCAAAGGAACGGTCAGGTGGTCGGGACCGGAGCCTCATCTTGGCGGGTTTCCCATCACCAAAGATCCGCAAATTTGCGATCCTGATTCGCATAAGACTCGCGACCTGGAACGCCTGGTGATCGGCCCCCAGGGCGGCGTTGCGAATACTGTAGTGTTCATCAAGAACATCTCCAGCGGGAAAGCGTTTGATTTGCCTCCCAGCCGGCGTTCCCTGGACCAGCATCTGTGCCGCTACGAACCGCATATTTTATTGGTTCCAGAACACGCTGCCCTCCAGATGAAGAGTTCGGACGCCACTCTTCACACCATTCACATGGAAGGTGCAGCCACGTACAACCTGCCATTTCCCTTTCAGAATCAGACAGTCACTCGCGATATGAATACCGCCGGACTGGTCAACTTGAAATGTAATGGCGGACACGTTTGGATGAATGCCGAGATGTTCGTCGCGCCACATCCGTACTATGCCGTGACCGATGAAAGCGGTGCATTCCAATTAACCGATGTTCCGCCGGGAGATTACGAGATCGTAGCCTGGCACGAGGGCTGGCAAGTCCTGGGGCGGCAGGCGACGTTTGATGTTCTGACTGAAAAGAGAGTTGAGCGTCCGATTTTTTCGGACCCACGGACCTGGGAGAAATCAGTCAATGTCGGCGGAAACGCAACCGCAGTCGTAAACTTCGTAATCTCCGCAAAGTAACCGCCCAAATCTACTTTTTTCGTAATTCACGGGCCAATTCGAGGGCTCGCGGTGTCTATAGATTCAATGCAAACAGTGGCAAGGAATATCGCGCTGGCGGGGGTGTTTTGCTGTTGCTGCGCTCAAGCTTCTCAGCGCTGTGGGATGGAAGCCCTTCACGATCAAGTGATGATTGCAGCGGATGTCAATATGGGGCCCTTTGTATTCTTTCGCGGAGAGGTAAAGATAACACCACCAGAGAAGAAACAAGTGCCGCCAGGCGGCGGTAGTTGCTGCGTTGACAAGGCTTGCCCTAACGTGCTATGTGCAATGCCGAACATCAAGATCAAGCTGACACCTATCACGTATCTTGATTACACGGTGAATGAAACACTTTGGGGAGGTGTGGCGAAATCGCTGATCCATGGAGCGTACCAGTTTCCCACTGATTGTGGGACCTTCGCCCCCGCGCCTCACCAGAAGGTGATTGCATTTTGTTCAGTTTTCGCAGGTTGGCCGGAAAACGGCCCGATGTACTGCGACTTGCCTATTGCTGACTCGGAAGAAAATCTACGGGAAGTTCGCCAATGGATACCTCAGGCAATCGAGCTTCAACAGCGAGAGAAGGTTTCAGAGGAGGAAGCGCGCGCGCACCTGATTTACAAAGTTAATCCTGTATACCCCAAGCGATCTCCACCGATAGACAAGTTGACAGGGGACGTCGTGGTTCGAATTTTCATTAGCGAGCAAGGCACGATTCGGTCGACACGCGCGATCAGTGGACCGCCTGAGCTTGGTCAATCCGCAATCAACGCAGTTAGTCTTTGGCAGTTCAAACCATTTCTCACGATTGGCCGCCCGGCAAAAATCGACACAACAGTAACCGTCCACTTCCCGCCGTAGCCTGAATGACGGACGCCCGAAACTATTTCTTCCGTGAGATGAGCCCCAGAATTCTGCTGGCCAGTGCGTCGGAAAATCCAAACCGCGCCTTGGCTCTCGAATAAATATCGACGGCCTGCTTGTCGAGCCAGATCAAGGCTGACTTTGCCATGCCATCCTCCGGCCGGGCACGGTAGTCAGTTGAGCGCGAAGCGGATTTGGAACCCTGCTCGAGGGTGTAGTAGTAGAGAGCGACACTTTTGCGGGAGATGCCCTGCGGACAGGTGAGCGGTTCAGGGAATCCGTGCAATGACTTTTCGTTGGTATTGAAAATCAATGCGTGGTTGAGCAGTGGAGGATATTTCGCTCTGCAACTGCGCATGCCGACATCCCAGAGTTCGATAGCTCCGCCCCATTCCGATTGCCAGTTTGGATTCAAGTAAAGAATGAGGTTGACCCGCCTGCGCCAATGTTTGTGATAGTGGTGGTGCGAAAAATCGGTGTGAACGTTGAGGAACCCGCCACGGCTCGACTGATGCAGACCACCGCCCTCCAGGCTGGGGTCCGGAAGCAGATCCGAAATGCCAGTCAGTTCCGAAAGCCAACTGACAAAACTCGGTGAATTCAGTTCATCGGTTACTTCCCTCAATCCCGGGGGGAAGAGTTCCCGTTTTGCCATGCCGAGTTTATTTTCATTGTGATGTTTGTATTGCGTCCACGCCTCGGTGTTGGGATCAGGGAATTCTCTCGCAATCAGGCTCGCGACGTCAGGATCGAGGAAATCTACCAGCAAAAGGTGTGGTACAGGAGCGCCCTCCCTGTATCGTCGGGCCAAGACCGACAATTGCGAACTCCACCTTGCATAGGGAAACAACCGCTCGGCTCGTTCCACCGTTGACAAACAGGACATGTGCACTTCTCTCCGATCAAGGTAGTCGCAATCGGCAGCGACGCCCATCCACACCAAGTCGTACGTCGCCTGCAGTGCGTTTCATTCGTTTAGCTGGTCTAAGGTTCATTTTACCAAGCAAACCCGGTTTGGCACGAAGAGTTCCGCCGTTCAGGGTATCTGGCAAACTAATGCCGCGGTATTCTCATAAGGGCAATCAAGAGCGTGCGCATTCGGTGGTTGCAAAACCACCCAGTTAACTCCGTACGCGGCTTTCAGGCGGCGAAAATCCTGCAATTGAAATGTTTTCCATCCGCTCTGTGCCTGAACCTGGCTAAGCCATTCTTCGGCCATGGGAGGAAACATGCTCACCGCGCCACTATCTTTGACCGCATCCGCCAAGGCGCTTCGTCGCGCAATTGCGCGAAAGCCATTCTCGTCCTCTCCCTCGATGTTCATGTAAAAAGGATCGAGGGCAAAGATGGCATCGCGAGGGGTGTTGCTTCGAATCCATGCGAAGGCCTGAACCCATTGGTTTGTCGGCGCAGCTCCCGGCCATTCGATATGTGCGCTGGCGGGAAACAAGGCACGCTGAGCCACAAACATGCCCGCACACAGAGGCGCGAACAAAGCCAGCCATCGCCATACTCGGTTCTTCAAGACATATTCGCCGAGCAATCCGCCCGTGAATAAGAAGAAAAGCAAATAGAGCAGATACAGACTTCGCATGGGCTGAAATCGCGCCAGGCTCTCAAACCGCGCCGAGATGGACAGCACCACGCCTGCCGGCAAATAGACAAGCTGATAGAGAATCAGAGCACGGCAAAGCTGATCCAGATTTTGCCACCGTCGCGAACGTGCGATTCTGCTGAACCACCACAACAGGGCGAGAGGCGCTATCGCGCCCAGCAATTCGTACCAACGCCAATGCAGAAAATAATGGAAGGGGTGCGAAAGCGCGACCTGATGATAGGCCTGCGAAGATGGCCCGAATGTGATGCCGAATGGCAATATGCAGGCGAGGCTGGTAAAGCGCCGGTCGAATTCCTTGACCCCGACCAGCACGACGCAGAAAGAGAGGGCAAAGACCGACATCAACGGGTGAATGACCGCCGCAAACACCAGAAATAATCCGGCCTGGAAGTATTTCTTGTCGATCACCTTAGCGATCGAGAAAACCACGGCGAAAGCCACCAGGTTTCGCGGGTTGATGTATTGATCCATGATATACAGCGCCGTCCCCGCGACCGGAAGAGTTAGAAGGGCTGCGACCGTCGCCACGCCTGCCCAGCGAGCCCAGGGACCGGTAAAGCACTGGCTGATTAACTGCCAACACGCCAGCAGAAGCAGAAAGATGGCGGCTAATTGCCAGAAGAACAACACCGCCTCCAGGGGTAGATGACTTAGCCGAACCGAAGCCGCGACGAGGTTTGGGAATAACGTCAGCCGCGCGTGCGCTTCGAAGAACTGCGCGTTAAACGGAAAAAGCTGAGGCTGCAGGATTTTTTGAACCCCGGGGAGATAAATCTCCGCATCCTCGACCCAGGGATGGTAGCCGTGGACCAGCAAGGCTCCCAAAGTAAGGAGCGAGAGAAAGAAGAAATCTTTGAGCTTCAAACCCTGAGCTCCCTGAACGCGCGCATATATTCTTCGGAGTGACTGACCCGGATTGTACATCCTGACCCGGGCCGCGAGCCGTCAGTCAAGCGGCGGATCGGAAACCCCTTTCGGCAACGGCGAGAAGAGACTAGGAGCTTGCGGGCGAAAGAAGCCTCCCAAAATAAAGAGCGCCCCATGAACTCTTGCGAGTCATGAGGCACCCGAACAGCCCTCCCCCAGAACTGCTCGAGCACAGGCTACGTTTTCCCTTAATGGATGTAAATTCCACGTTGGTGCCTGTCGTTGGCACGAAATGGCTATCGTCTTACTCTCGTTTTCAACAACTTCAGGATCTAGGACACAGACTCGACCCTTTCATCCACGGTTACCGCCGTAATCTGCCTCCTGGGCATAACGATTGACGATTGCCGCCGCCCTCCTTAGATTCGCAACAGGGGGTTGTATGAAGGACATTCATGAGGTCCTGCGACGTAAGCAGGCCCGGTACGCGCAATTAGCCAAGCAGATTGAGATGCTCCAGCAAGCAGCCGAAAAACTGCGGGAAGTGGCTCCGCTGCTGGCTGAAATCGAGGATGACGACGCCGCAGTTTTGTCCGAAGTCGATGAGCAGCCCAGTGGGGCAAAAGCGGCGTCCGCGTCTGCGGGCAGTGCAAGCACCCCTGCCAAGCCGGCTCGCGGCGTGGCTCCGCGCTGGCCGTAACCCTGAGGATTTTACGCTCCGCTTGTGAGCGCCATCTATGAGCTTTCACGCACTTTTGGTTTCCAAGGACGAAGAGGCAACCGCGATCCTGACGCCGCTGCTCGCGCGTTGCGGCGTCGGTCTCGCCTGCTGCGGATATCCCGAAGCCTTGTGCCGATTGGCCGAGGAGACCTTTGACTCGGTTATCGTGGACTTCGACGACCCTCACAGCGCTTCGCTGGTCCTGCAAAACGCCAGCGAGGCCAGCGCGGGCGTCAAAGCCGTTACCGTCGCCTTGCTGAGCGACAAGACCAAAGTGCGCAATGTATTCGGCGCCGGTGCCAACTTCATCCTCTACAAACCGATTTCTCCCGAGCAAGCCGAAGCCAGCTTGCGCGCCGCGACTGCCCTGATCAAGCGCGAACGTCGCCGCTCCTTTCGCGTCCCTGTACAAGTTCCCATACAGTTTCAACTCCAGGAGGGAGGTCCGCTCGAAGGCATCCTTCTCGACCTCAGCGAAGATGGCATGGACATGCTGGCAGCCCAGCCGCTCAGCGCGGGAGCTTCGGTTAGAGCTCGCTTCAATCTTCCCGACAGCAATACCGAAGTCGAAGTCAGCGGCGCCCTCGCCTGGGCCAGCCCCAACGGGCAAGCGGGCGTGCGCTTCATCGATGTTTCTGAAAGCCTTCGCGCCCAGCTGAAAACCTGGGTATTGGCCAACGCACCTGACGCTCCGCCGCCTGATCCCGAACCGGTATCGCAGTGCACCTTGACCGATCTCAGTCTGGGCGGATGTTACGTCGAAACCGAATCGCCTTTTCCCGAGCGTTCCGGAATCACCCTCTGCCTGAACGCTGAGGATATGGAAGTCCAGGCGGAAGGCATGGTTCGCGTAATGCACCCCGGATTCGGCATGGGCATCGAGTTCGCCTCCCGCACTACCGACGAGCGGGCCCAAGTGGCAAGGTTTATCGGATTCCTTACCAGCCGTCCGGGCACGCTTCCCGCATTGCTGATCACGCCCCGCAACCTCGCTGCCGGCGATCAATACGATTCGCCTGACTCGCTCCCCACCGAGGACCTCGACGACCCGCTACTGGAATTGCTGCGCAGCGGCGACTCGCTCAACCAGGAAGAGTTCCTGCAAAAACTTCGCCAGCAACGAAACTCAGAAGAAGTCACTTCAGCCTGAAGTTCGGGACCGCCCGGTCTTCGCTCCGCTCCACGGGCGCACTGAGACTTCGCACCTGCAACCGCTGATAGACGTCATTCTTGTTGTTGACGACATTGTCAATTGCAAGCTGGCGGCAATTAGCTGGGTCATCCCCGGCGAGATATGGTCGGACCACGCCAGCCTCGACGACCACAATCCCGCGCTTGGACCCTCATGGGTTGGGGACATCATCAACGCCGTCGGCAACAGCTGGACGCAGAGTTCAGGCCCGCGTTAAGTGCGACTACTGGGCACTAACTCCGCCACGCCGGAGCCCACGGCCATCCTAGTCGTTTGGACGACTCAGCGGCACACTAAGAGGCCCGCACGCCGTCTCTCGTGCGAACCCCTTAGCGCCGGGTTGTTCCACTTCGAATGGCAGTACTGTAGCGAGCGCTGGTTTCTAGAAAGTGGCAGCCACGTTAATTTCCCGTGAATCACGTCCAGATTTTCCACAAACCCCTCATCGGCCTTCGCCGGCAGTACGACTGGATTGCTCATTTGCCGCGCTTAAGCAACAATCTCTGTGCGTACTCATGCCGATGCCGGAGGGCACCCCTGCTGAACTCTCGTTTCGTAGAGCCAAGGCACACGACCGGGCAAGAAACTGCCGTCAATTCCCCCGTCTTTCCGGTGCCCCTGCTCATCGTCATGGCGACCGCCTTCCTCGTGATTCTTCCGTTCTTCTTTCTCGGCAATCCCTCGGGCCACGATTTCGAATTCCACGTGAACTCCTGGATGGAAGTTCTCGGCCAATGGAGGCAGGGCATCCTGTATCCGCGATGGGCCGCCCTGGCGCAATACGGATACGGCGAGGCCCGATTCATTTTCTATCCTCCAGCGTCATGGACCCTGGGAGCCGCGTTGGGCGAGCTCCTGCCGTGGAAGGCCGTTCCCGGCGCTTACGTTTGGTTGGCGCTGACCCTTTCGGGATGCTCCATGTTTCTACTGGCGCGGCGTTGGTTGGATCGTCGCGACGCCATTTTTGCCGCGGCTTTGTATGCTGCCAATCCTTATTACATCGTGATTGTGTATTGGCGAAGCGCCTTCGCGGAACTGCTGGCGGGCGCGCTGCTGCCTCTGTTGTTGCTGTACGCACTGCGCTCAGAAGACGAGGGACAAGAAACGGTCATTCCCCTGGCCGTGATCGTGGCTGCCGCGTGGCTGACGAACATTCCCGCGGCGGTGATGGTGAACTATTCTCTGGCGCTGCTGATCGTGATTCTGGCCATGCTCAGGCGCTCGCCGCGGGTTTTGCTCTACGGCGCGCTCGCGGTTTTACTCGGCGCGGCCCTCGCGGCATTTTTTCTGATTCCGGCCGCGTACGAACGGAGGTGGGTCAACATCGCCGAGGTGCTGTCGGCGGGGGTGCGTCCGCAGGATAATTTCCTCTTCGTAAAAATCGACGACGCCGATCACAATCGTTTTAACCTCCTGGTCTCATTGGTTGCTTCCGCGGAAATGATTGTGCTCGCGATGTCGGCGTTCTTTTCGCGCTCATGGAGGCGCCAACGGCCTCGCGCTTGGTGGACCCTTTTCGGATGGGCTCTATTGGCTGCGTTGCTCAATTTTTCGTTTACATCTTTTCTGTGGGAGCATCTGCCTGAGTTGCGCTATCTCCAACTTCCCTGGCGATGGTTGCTGTGCCTGAACGTGGCCCTGGCGCTGTTTGTGGCGATGGCATCGCGGCGCTGGATTGTACGCATCTTGATCTGCGTCACGATGTTTGCGGTGTTGATTTTCGTTTGGCATCGCGTACAAACTCCATGGTGGGAGACAGCCGCGGATTTCGGCGAAATGCTCCAACACCAGCAAAGCGGAGTCGGATACGAGGGCACCGATGAGTACGTGCCCACCGGGGCCGATCCGTACGAAATCAGACACGACGCTGCCAGGGTAGCTCTAGAGGACGACAGCGCAGCACAAATTCAGGTTCAACGATGGGACGCGGAAGCGAAAATGTTTACCGCTCAAGTCGAGCAGCCCGGACAATTGGTGTTGCGGTTGTTCAACTATCCAGCATGGCGCGTCGAAGTGAACGGCCAGGGCGTCGCAGCCTCCGCACGAGATGTCACGGGGCAGATGCTCATCCCGGTGCAAAAGGGTGAGAACCGGGTGCAGATCAGGTTCACGGGTAGCTGGGACATAACTCTCGGCGGGATCATTTCCGCTGTAACCGCATTATTCCTCGGAGGCTTCATTACGTTTCGGCGCAAGTGATTCTTGCCAATTCCTTCACCCCATTCCAAAATACTAAGGAACGTCGGCCAATGAATCACATTCTCATCGCGACCTCGAACGCCGGGAAGTTGCGCGACTTTGCGGGGGCTGCGGCGTCATTTGGCATCGAGATCACTTCCATTCCTAACTTCACCGCTTTGCCTGCCGTGATCGAAGACGGCCTGACTTTCGAGGACAATGCGCGAAAAAAAGCCGAGACGTATAGTCGCGAGGTTCCGACGGAGATTGTGCTGGCGGATGATTCTGGCTTGGAAGTGGACGCGCTTCAGGGCGCTCCGGGAGTTCACTCGGCGCGGTACGCGGCCGACGCGCCGCACTTGATGAACAATAACACCGACGACGAAGCCAATAACACGCGCCTCTTGCGGGAATTGAAGGATGTCCTCGCGGATAAGCGTAACGCCCGGTTCGTTTGCGTGATCGCTGCCGCCCGCGATGGCCAAACCTTAGAGGTGTTTCGCGGAGAGGCCGAGGGCATCATCTTGAATCGCGGTCGCGGCAGCAATGGCTTCGGTTACGATCCCTTGTTTTATTTTCCGCCGATTCAGAAATCTTTTGCCGAATTGACCCCGGAAGAAAAAGCTCAGTACAGCCATCGGGGCTCGGCTTTCCGGCTATTCCTGGCGTGGTACCAAGCGGCGAAAAGTAGTGCCGCAATTTAGGAAATAAAGATTTCATTTGCAAGATTTGACCATGTTCGAACCGCAGAGCGCCAATCGGATTGACAAGGCAGCTTATCCTGAAAGCATAAGGAGAGGTGTAGCGAGTTGGCTAAACCGTTCATACAACCGGCCTTTGTTGGTCCGAGTTCAGTGATTGCCATCGCGCCGTTCCGTTATCTGTGGAACAATCCCCCAGGCTTTGTCGGACACAATATTTAGCTGGCGATCTTCACGCCAGTCATAGTTTTTTTCGCCGTCGCTCTGCCTTTGTCCTACCTAATGACGATTTGTTGGAGAAGGTGGAAATCAGACTGACCACTGCCATAGAGTGGTGCTTCCTTGACTTCCCTTCTGCTGCCACAACATAATAAAAGGTTCCGTTTTCATATTTGAAGTCATAAGGAGCGTCCTGTGGCGGCAACCGCCAGTCCTGCAGCTCCGGCGCCGATTAAAAGTGCCGTGGCTCCGTTACGAGTCGGGCAGGGTTATTCGTTTTGGTTGCGGCGTTTGCACTCACTTAGCGGGATCGTCCCAGTGGGCGCTTTCCTCGTTGAACACTTCATTTCCAATGCATTTGCAACCCGCGGACCGGCGGCTTACACCAAACAGGTTCAACTGCTCAGCAGCTTCCCATTCGTGGTGGGACTGGAATTGTTCGGCATCTGGCTGCCTATCCTGTATCACGCGCTCTACGGTTTCTATATTTGGTATCGCGGTGACAGCAATCTGGGTGAGTATCCCTGGATCGGAAACTGGCTTTACACCTCGCAGCGCTGGACCGGGACTATCGCTTTCTTCTACATGATCTGGCACACCTGGCATTTGCGGTTCACGGGCGTGCACCTGCTGAGTTATCCGGCCGCAGCCTTTGGCAAAGTGCAAACGGAATTTCAGAGTCCGTGGGCTGTCGCCTTCTATGCCGTGGGCATTCTCTGCGCCTCGTGGCACTTTGCCTACGGACTGTGGTTGTTCGCTGCAAAATGGGGAATCACGCCCGGCGACGGCGCCAGGCGAAAGTTTGGTTATGTCTGCGTTACCATCGGAGTAGTTTTTGTTCTGGTGGGAGCAGCCACTATGTATTCATTCTTGAATACTCCGCTGCAGCCCATGGAGCCGGCGGGCTCGGGAATGGAATCATTGGTGACACGTTAGTCGTCACAGGTTAAATCCGGACGCTAAGGCCGGCAGATTGGAATCTGAGCACGATGGCAGCAAATCCGAAAATCATCGTTATTGGCGGGGGTTTGGCGGGCCTTTCTGCCGTCATCAAGATCGCGGAGATGGGTGGGCAGGTGGATCTGTTTTCCATTGTGCCGGTCAAGCGTTCGCATTCGGTGTGCGCGCAGGGTGGCATTAACGCTGCCAAGAATTTAAAGGGTGAGGGCGATTCCACCTGGAAGCACTTCGACGACACCATTTATGGCGGCGACTTCCTGGCCAATCAGCCTCCCGTGAAAGCCATGTGCGAAGCGGCGCCGGGCATCATTGATCTGCTCGATCGCATGGGCGTGCCCTTCAATCGCACGCCAGAGGGCTTGCTGGATTTTCGCCGCTTTGGCGGCACGCTGTACAACCGTACGGCATTCGCCGGTGCTACCACCGGGCAGCAACTTCTATACGCGCTCGATGAACAGGTGCGCCGTTACGAGTCCGAGGGCAAAGTCAAGAAGTATGAGCACTGGGAATTTCTTTCGGCCGTGCTCGATTCCAACCAGGTATGCCGTGGTATTTGCGCCATGGATTTGCATTCCATGGAGGTTCGCACTTTTCCGGCGGACGCAATCATCATCGCGACCGGTGGTAATGGTGCAATCTTCGGCAAGTCGACCAACTCCGTGGTCTGCACCGGTTCAGCGCAGTCGGCGCTGTATCAGCAGGGATGCTTCTACGGCAACGGAGAGTTCATCCAGGTTCATCCCACCTGCATCCCCGGCGAAGACAAACTGCGGCTGATGTCGGAGTCGGCTCGCGGCGAAGGCGGACGCGTTTGGGTTCCAAAGACGCCAGGGGACAAGCGCGATCCGCTGTCGATTCCCCAGAGTGAGCGCTGGTACTTCCTCGAAGAGTGGTACCCAAAATATGGGAACCTGGTGCCGCGCGATATCGCTACGCGCGCGATTTTCAAGGTTGTCTTCGAGCACAATCTGGGCATCGATGGCAAGCCCATGGTCTATCTTGACCTGACCCACATCGATGCCAAGGTTCTCGATCGCAAGCTGGAAGGCATTCTGGAAATCTATGAGAAGTTTGTCGGAGACGACCCGCGCAAAGTTCCCATGAAGATTTTTCCCGGGATGCATTACACCATGGGCGGGCTGTGGGTCGACTTCAAACAGGCGACCAACATTTCAGGGATTTACGCGGCGGGGGAATGTGAATATCAGTATCACGGAGCCAATCGCCTGGGTGCGAATTCGCTGGTCTCTTGCATCTTTGGCGGATTCATCGCTGGGCCGGCTTCGGTGCAATACGCACGTGATCAGAAGGCGGCAGCGAGCAACGGGCATTTCGATTCAGAGCGCAAGCATCAGGAAGAAAATAATGCGATGCTGATGAAATCGGATGGCAAGGAGAACCCGTTCCGGCTGTGGCGCGAGCTCGGTGAATTGATGACCGCCAATTGCACCGTGATCCGCTACAACAATAAGTTAAAGGAAACCGACGGCAAGCTGTGTGAACTGCTGGAACGCTTCCGGCACATCAATCTGAGTGACAAGTCGCAGTGGGCCAACACCAGCGTGGTTTTTGCCCGCCAGCTTTATAACATGCTGCAACTCTCGCGCGTGGTCGCGCAGGGTGCGGCCATGCGGGACGAGTCGCGCGGCGCGCACTACAAGCCGGACTTCCCAGAGCGCGATGACAAGAATTGGCTGAAAACGACGAAAGCATATTTTGCTCCCGACGCAGATGAACCGAAGTTCGAGTTCGAGCCGGTGGATATTTCGCTGATTCCCCCGCGTCCGAGAAAGTATGACGCAATGAAGTGATTGCCTGAGCCTTATGCCAAGAATTTCACCGCGCGAGTTTCTCGATCTGCCGTTACGGGTGCACTCTTTTCTTGAGGGAGTGCCCCTGCACGATGTTTGGGCTGTGGACTTGCCAAGTGGATTTAACGGAATCACTTTGTGTGAGTTTCGCAATCGCGTCAAGACTCAGAGTCAACGAAATACCATCCCCAACACCACCAAGGCTCTTCTAGGCCTGCGATTTGCTCTGGGGCGCGTCTGTCGCTTAGACGCCCAAACCTCAGCACAGAAGTTGGCTTCTTATATTAAGTTTCTACCCCAGGATGACCGCGATCGTTCGCTTGTGCCCCCGGGGTCGAAGGAGTCTGTCTTCGATGTCGTATACAGCTTCGAAAACGAAATCCTCCTTGAGATCGTGAATGCCACGGTACACGCGTTCTGGGCCCAGGCCCTTGCGCGGGTTTCCGATGGATATCGGCTGTATTGGGCGATTTACGTGAAACCGGTCGGCTGGATTACGCGGGCCTACATGGCACTGATTGATCCCCTCCGGCGCTTGGTCGTTTATCCGCAACTCCTGAGCAGCACACGTCAAGAATGGTTGCGACTCTATTCCGGTCAGGACAGCGTCGTGCACGTAAACTGATATTTTGGTGGGTGTTGTCTCAAGTTCAGTACCAGACTTATTGACGAAACAATGACATGGCCAAAACTGTAATCATCAAAATCAAACGCCAGCACGATCCCAATGCAAAATCGCACTGGGAAGAATTTGAACTGGCATACAAACCGGGCATGAACGTGATTTCCTCTCTGATGGAAATTGCGGCCAATCCTGTCACCCGTGATGGCAAGCCGACCACCCCCATCACATACGATTCCAATTGTCTCGAGGAAGTTTGTGGCTCTTGTGCCATGCTCATCAATGGGCGCGCTCGCATGGCTTGCTCTGCGCTGATCGACAAACTCGATCAACCCATCCGTCTGGAACCGTTTACCAAGTTCCCGGTGGTGCGCGACCTGGCAGTTGATCGCAGCGTTCTTTTTGAAAACCTCAAAACAGTGAAAGCCTGGGTTCCGATCGACGGCACCTACGATCTGGGATCTGGCCCGCGTTTGAGTCCTGAGGAACAAGAGGCATCCTACCCGCTTTCACGCTGCATCTCCTGTTGTTGTTGCATGGAGGCGTGCCCGCAGTTCAACGAGGACACTGGCTTCGTGGGCGCAGCCACGATTTCCCAGGTTCGTCTTTTCAATACCCATCCCACGGGCGCGGCCCTGAAACGCGAGCGGCTGGCCGCATTGATGGGCGACGGCGGCATCCAGGAGTGCGGCTACGCCCAGAACTGCGTCGAGGTTTGCCCCAAAGATATTCCCTTGACGCGATCTATTTCCGAGGTCGGCGGCGAAGTCATGAAACAGGCGATCGGCGACCTCTTCCGCAAGTGAATGGAAATGGGCCAAAATGGCCCGGCAGTGACGTTTTCTGGGACACAAACTACCAAACAGTGCTATAGTCCGCACTTCGTTTCTGAACGTTGAAAGCGTAACCTCTGTTTTCTGGGGCACATGGACACAGGCAATCGGGCGCTCAGAAACGGCATCTTAGCTGCAGAGGTTGTGGAGATAACGGGTGGAAGCTGCGAGCAGGTAACGAACGGTAATCTGGCCAAGATACTCTTTAGTAACCTCGCAGCCGAAAGCTGGATTGGCATCCAGGAACTGTGATTTAGAATATCCGCCTGCGACGCTACAGTGACAAAGATTTGAGGCACACTTCGTGAAGAGTAGAAAAAGGCAAGCTTTTTGGTTTTTATTTCTGGCCGCCGCCGTGTGTGGACAGGCTTTTGGGCTGCATCAGGTCGCACCCAGCCCGCACGCGCATCACGTCGGCAAACGCCGCACTCATTTTCGCCGTGTGCTTTGGAACCCCGTCTTTCGTCCTTCCCGCGATTCACTGTTGCGCCAGAACGAGGAAATCGATCGCCTGGAATTACCGCGCATCCAGAATCAAGCGGAGCTCGATCAGTTGATCGCCCGCCAGGAACTGGTCCCGATTGTTGCCAGCGAGACCCTGCGCTTTGATCCGCGGCTGGACCCCGATCGCCGCTATTGCCGTCCCTGGACCCGCGACTTTCTTGATGATCTGAGTGAGGCATATTACGAGCAGTTCCACACTTCGATTCAAGTGAATTCGGCGGTGCGGACGGTGCAGGTACAGAAAAAGCTTCGCCGGCACAATCGCAACGCGGCGCCGGAAAAGGGCGAAACCGCATCGTCGCATCTGGCCGGCATTACGGTCGATATCCAACGCCGGGGCATGACCAAGCAGCAGGTGGCGTGGATGGAGCAATACCTGATGCCGCTCAAGGATCAGGGTCTGGTCGAACCGGAAGAAGAACGGCATCAATGGGTATTTCACGTAGCCGTCTCCGGCCGTTATTCGGACTTGCGCGAATCCAAAGCCGTAGCCGATGAACCGCAAGCCGTAGCCCAGGACGATCGAGATGCTGGAGTCCCGAACGTCTTATCGATTAACGATCACAACGCCATGTTTGACTTCGCACCCACCTCTATCAAATAATTGCGCCAAGCTGCGCGGTCGAAAACCACTCGTTACGGATTGTCGTCCTGATCGAAGTGGAGGGACCGGTGCGGGGCGGACGCTACAGCAATCCTAAAAATGCTCTAACCCTTCTTTCTTCTCCACCAATCGGGCGTATACAATCATTGCCTTGCCATCCATGGAAACGCCAAAGCTTTTTCTTGCGCCCAAGGTCCTGATTTTCTCTGCGTTCGTGATCCTGGCTTCCGCCTCGGCTTGGGCCCAGAGCAACGGCGCATCCGGCATCAGCGCTCAAGCTCGAGCCATCCATGACTCAGCCATCGTGATTGACACCCATGCTGACACACCGCAACGTTTTCTCGATGAGAACTTCGATATCGGCTCAACCGATCCCAAGGACATCGGCCACATCAGCCTCGACAAAGCTCGTGCGGGCAATCTGGGCGCGGAATTTTTCTCCATCTGGGTTGATCCGGAAACTAATCAAGGCCACTTCGCCAAACACACTTTGGATTTGATCGACTCGGTTTACGAGCAGGCGGCACGACATCGCGACCGGATGATGATGGCGTTCTCGGTCGCGGACATCGAGCATGCGCACAAACAGAAAAAGCTTGCCGCTCTGATGGGCATCGAGGGCGGTCACTCCATTGAAAACGATATTCATCTTTTGCGCGATTTCTATCGGCTCGGCGTGCGCTACATGACGCTTTCATGGTCGAACACGAACGAGTGGGCTGACTCCTCAGGCGATATCGACGATCCCAAGATTCAACATCACAATGGACTCACCGATTTCGGCAAACAAGTTGTGCTGGAAATGAACCGCCTCGGCATGATGGTCGATATTTCGCACGTCGCCGATAAGACATTCTGGGATACTATTGCCACGACCGAGGCTCCTGTGATCGCCTCACACTCGTCAGCCCGCGCCTTGACGAATGCTCCCCGCAATATGACTGACGACATGTTGCGCGCCGTCGCCAAGAACGGAGGCGTAGTCGATGTCAATTTTTATTCCGGCTTTGTCGACGAAGACTATCGCAAAGCAAGTGAGCCCATCGGCAAACAAGCCGCGAAAGAAGTAAAGGATTATTTGGAAAAGCAAAAAGCGGATGGGAAGGCCGTCACCTACATCGAGGTTGATCGCATCGAGCGTGAGTGGGCAGCGAAGGTTCCCCGCCCATCTCTGAAGTCCCTGATCGATCACATCGATCACATCGCCAAGGTCGCGGGGGTTGACCACGTTGGCCTGGGCTCGGACTTCGATGGCGTGGCTGGTGCCACGCCGCAGGGCATCGACTCTGCCGCTGACTTGCCCAAAATCACGCAAGCCCTGCTCAATTGCGGCTACAGTGCCCAGGATATTCACAAGATTCTCGGCGGCAATGTCCTGCGAGTATTTCGAGAAGTCGAGCGCGTCAGCCGCGAAATGCAGCTACAAAGGGTTTCGTCAAATAAGTAAATTTCGCTGCGGCTGTCGTACAATTCAAGATTCGGATTGATCACACTCAAAGGAGCCACCATGCGCAAATACTTGATTCTCGTTTCGGTCATTTTTCTGTCTTCGCTTACGTTATGGTCGCAGGCCAAAGCGGCGACGTCTTCGGGCAAGCCTACGGCTGTGATTGACACCACCGCCGGCAAACTGACGTGCACCCTGTTTCCGGACAAGGCTCCAATCGGTGTGGCCAATTTCATCGGCTTGTCCGACGGCACCAAAGATTGGACGAGCCCCATCACGCATCAGAAAAAGCATGGCGTTCCGCTTTACGACGGCACCATCTTCCATCGAGTGATCCCTAATTTTATGATTCAGGGCGGCGACCCCATGGGAACCGGAACCGGCGATCCCGGCTACGCCTTCAAGAACGAGACCTCGCCCGACCTGAAGTTTGATCGTCCCGGGCGATTAGCCTATGCCAATGCCGGACCCGGCACCAATGGCTCACAATTTTTCATAACCGAGATTGCCTATCCGAGTTTGAACGGCGGCTACACCCTTTTTGGCCAGTGCGATGACGCCAGTGTGACGCTGGTAAAACAGATTGCGCGTATGGGCCGCGACTCGAACGATCGTCCCTATAAGCCGGTGAAGATCAATCACATTACCATCACCGGCGCAAATTAGATCTTTTATGCCGGCGTCCTCGCCAGTTGTCGCGAGGGCATCTTACCGTCGCGTCTCGACAGAAACGAAAGGAATCGCAATGACCCGTCAGCCCGGTACTTATGCCATTTTTGATACATCAGAAGGCAGCATCGTCTGCCGTTTGTTTGAAAAGGACGCACCCAAGACCGTTGCCAACTTTGTGGAACTCGCCGAGGGCAAACGCGAGTGGACGCATCCCGTCAGCCGCAAGAAAAGTAAGGACCGCCTTTACGACGGGACGATTTTCCATCGCGTAATTCCCGAGTTCATGATTCAAGGTGGCGATCCCGCAGGCACGGGCATGGGTGGCCCCGGCTACCAGTTCGAGGACGAAACCAAAGGCTCGCCGCACAAGTTCGACAAGCCGGGCAAACTGGCGATGGCTAACGCCGGTCCCAACACTAACGGTTCGCAATTCTTTATCACCCTGGCGCCCACGACGTGGCTCACGGGCAAACATACAATTTTCGGCGAAGTGGTCGAAGGTCAGGACGTAGCCGACAAGATTGTGGGCGTTCCGCGCAATCGCCAGGACAAGCCGAATAAAGATGTGGTCGTCAAGTCGGTCACAATCGAGCGAACTTAATGCCGGGGTATGACGATGAAGCATTTCCGATATCCGGTTTTGATTCTGTGCGCAGCGATACTGAGCATCGCTCAGAATCAAACCAGTTCTGACATTCCACCCTACAAGAATCCCAGTCTGCCGGTCGAGCAACGCGTGCAGGATCTGTTGGGCCGCATGACGCTCCAGGAAAAAGTCGCCATGTTGAGTGGGGCTGATTGGATGCAGAGCGTACCGAACGCGCGGCTCGGCATCCCTTCCATAAAAATGGCCGATGGCCCGTTGGGGATTAGGTCCTGGGCCGGGCCTTCCGCGGAGACCAATGCCATGGTTTCCAAAAACAAAGTCATGACCACAGCCTTTCCCGCAGGCGTGGCCATGGCCGCAACTTGGGACACCGACCTGGTGCAGAGCGTAGGGCAAGCGATTGGTCAGGAAGTAAAGGCTGTCGGGCGTGACATGATCCTCGGGCCAACCGTGAACATCAACCGCACTCCTCTGTGGGGTAGAAACTTCGAAGGGTACGGTGAAGACCCTTATCTGACTTCGCGCCTGGCGGTGGCTTACATCAAGGGAGTCCAGGCCGAAGGTGTCATCGCGACGGTCAAGCACTTCGCCGCAAACAATCAGGAGTTCGAACGCCATCGGATCAACGCAATCGTTGATGAGCGCGCATTGCAGGAAATCTATTTTCCCGCCTTCAAAGCTGCGGTTCAGGATGCGGGCGTTTGGTCCGTGATGTCGGCCTACAACAAGCTCAACGGCGTGTACTGTGCACAAAATCCTTTTCTTTTAAAGGACACGCTGCGAAAGCAGTGGGGCTTCAAGAATTTCGTAGTGTCTGACTGGGGCAGCACCTACAGCACGGCAGATACGGTGAACGCGGGGATGGATGTGGAAATGCCAGGCGGTCAGCCCATGCGGGATTGGCTCAAGAAGCCGAAAACCCAGGAAGCGGGTAACGGCAGCGGTTGGCTGGTTCCGGAGAAAGTCCTCCCCGAAATATCGTCCGGCAAAATATCTACGGCGACGATTGATGACAACGTCGCGAGCATTCTTCGTGTGATCTTCGTCAGTGGACAATTCGACAAGCCCCACACTAAAACCAGCGAGCTCGATACGCCTCCGCAACGCGCATTGGCGCGCAAGGCAGCGACCGAGAGCATCGTCCTGCTTAAGAACTCCGGTGACTTGTTGCCTCTGAATCCTTCAAAAATACGCTCGATAGTCGTGATCGGACCGAATGCCGCTGTAGCCAGAACCGGTGGCGGCGGCAGCTCGCTGGTAACTCCCCAATATTCCATAAGTCCGCTGAAAGGCATTCAAGATCGATCTGGACAGCGCGTAAGAGTAAGCTATGCGTTGGGCGTGTCCATGGAGGGAGAGGATCCGGGCAAAGACACGGCAGAGGCGCAAGCCCAACTCAGAAACGAAGCCGTGGATGCGGCCGCAAAAGCAGACGCGGCCATTGTGGTGGTGGGCCGATCGCCGGCACTTGAATCGGAGGACTTTGATATTAAGTCGCTTGATCTGCCAACCGGACAAGATGACTTGATTGAGGCAGTGGCGAAGGCAAATAAAAACACCGTCGTCGTGATCAACGCCGGTGGCCCGGTTATTATGAGCCGGTGGATTCCGCAAGTCCCCGCTATTCTGGACTTATGGTACGGAGGTCAGGAAGGCGGCAATGCAATCGCGGATGTCTTGTTTGGCAACGCCAATCCCTCAGGAAAACTCCCGGTCTCGTTCGTGAAGCAGTGGAAAGATTCTCCCGCCTACGGGCACTATCCCGGCGAGAACCTGCAGGTCGATTACGCCGAGGGTATTTATGTCGGCTACCGGTATTTCGACAAGCAAAAGATCGAGCCGCTATTTCCCTTTGGATATGGTCTTTCTTATACGAAGTTTGATTACAACGATCTGAAAGTTTCTCCCAACAAAGTGTCATCCGGAACGCCGGTAGAGGTAACCCTCAGGCTCCGCAACAGCGGATCGCGCGCCGGCGCCGAAGTGGTTGAGCTGTACGTTCACGATGGACACGCGAGCGTGGATCGTCCGCTGCAGGAGCTCAAAGCTTTTCGCCGGGTTAATCTCGCCGCTGGAGAGACAACGGATGTCCGCTTTACCCTCGACCAAAGTGCAATGGCTTTCTACAGCACGGCGAAGAAAGATTGGGTAGCCGAGCCTGGCCAGTTCGACGTGCTGGTCGGATCTTCGTCTCGGGACATTCGGCTGAAAGGCTCGTTTGATCTTCAACCGTGAAGCTGCCGGAGCGGAGCTTTATTGCATTCGCGTATTGTCTGCGGCCTATACTCCAATCACGGCGACCAACTCCTTCACCGCCGCTGCACTCTTGTCGAGTCCGGCCTTTTCTTCTGGCGTGAGTTTGATTTCGATGATCTGCTCGATTCCCTTTGATCCGAGCTTCACTGGCACGCCCACATAAAGACCCTTGATCCCGTATTCACCTTCGAGATATGCCGCACAGGGCAGAATCTTTTTCTTGTCTTTCAAAATGGCTTCGACCATCTCTGCTACCGCGGCCGACGGCGCGTAGTAAGCGCTGCCGGTCTTCAGATATTTCACAATCTCGGCGCCGCCATCTCGCGTCCGCTGCACCAGACGGGCCACGGTTGCTGCATCCATCAATTCAGTAATCGGGATTCCGGCAACGGTGGAATAACGAGGCAACGGAACCATAGTATCGCCGTGACCGCCCAGCACAAACGCGGTTACGTTCTCTACGCTGACTTTCAATTCTTCGGAAATGAAGGCGCGGAAGCGGGCGGAATCGAGGACGCCGGCCATGCCGATCACACGTTCGCGCGGAAAGCCGCTCATCTTGTACGCGGCCTGCGCCATCGCATCGAGCGGATTCGACACGATTATCAGAATGCAATTGGGCGAGTGCTGCACCGCTTTGCCCACCACGTCTTTCATGATTTTGTGATTAGTATTGAGCAGGTCATCGCGGCTCATGCCGGGCTTGCGGGGGATGCCGGCGGTGATCACGACGATGTCGGAATTCGCGGTGTCGGCGTAATCCTGCGTCCCAACGATGTGAGAGTCGCGTTTCTCAATGGGCATGGCTTCTAACAGGTCCAGGCCTTTGCCTTGCGGGACGCCCTCGATAATGTCGATCAAAACCACATCTGCGAGTTCCTTGGCGGCGATCCAGTGAGCCACTGTCGCACCTACATTTCCAGACCCTACGACCGTAACTTTCTTACGCATAAGTTCCTTTCCACTCTAAAAGATCAAAACCGATAACCACAAAGGACACTAAAGTACACAAAGGAATGCCACATCAAAAATGAATTGTTCTTCCCTTTGTGTACCTTCGTGTCCTTTGTGGTAACACGTTTTCCGTACTAGCGCGTCGCGCTCAACACTGCTGCATCCATGTTTTCGATGATGCGGCTGGCAAACTCACTGGTCTTCACCTTGGTGGCGCGTTCCATCAAGCGCTCGAAGTCGTATGTGACCTGCTTTTTTTCGATGGTGAGTTCCATACCATGCTCGATCAGGTCCGCTGCCTCAGTCCAGCCCATGAGGTGGAACATCATCACTCCCGAAAGAATTACCGAGCCGGGATTGATGACGTCTTTATCAGCGTACTTCGGAGCGGTGCCGTGGGTGGCTTCGAAAATTGCGTAGCCGTCGCCAATGTTGGCACCGGGCGCGATGCCCAATCCGCCAACTTGCGCCGCACAAGCATCGGAAATGTAGTCTCCGTTCAGGTTGGACGTGGCCAGCACCGAATATTCATCCGCTCGCGTCACTACCTGTTGAAAGATCGAATCCGCGATGCGGTCGTTGATCATCAACTTTTTCTTCCACGCCCCTTTGCCGTGAGTCGCGTAGATCGCCTTTAGCACGTCTCTCACTTCCTGGTAAACAGATTGCCGGAATTCTCCCCCGGCAAACTCGAGGCCAGGCTCGATCAGATTGGCATTTTCTTCAATGCTGATGTTGGGATTCTTATCTTTGTTGTCGAGAATCCAGCTCTCGCGCTCAGTGACCACCTTCTCGCGGAACTCCTCGGTAGCCAGTTCATAACCCCACCGGCGGAAAGCGCCCTCGGTAAACTTCTGGATGTTGCCTTTGTGCATCAAGGTGACAATCTTGCGGCCGCTCTCCAAAGCGAACTGGATTGCCATCCGCACCAGGCGCTTGCTGCCGGTCACCGAGATCGGTTTGATGCCCACCCCTGAATCCAACCGGATCTGCTTCTTGCCTCCCTTGAGCATGTCTTTATTTAGAAACTCGATGAGCCGCGCGGCCTCCGGAGTTCCTTCTTCCCACTCGATGCCGGCATAGACGTCTTCGGTATTCTCCCGGTAGATCACCAGGTCCATGCGTTCGGGATGCTTCACCGGCGACGGCGTGCCCTTGTAATACTTCACCGGGCGCACACAGGCATAAAGATCGAGGGTCTGCCGCAGAGCCACATTCAGCGAGCGCATGCCACCGCCCACGGGCGTAGTCAACGGGCCTTTAATGGCGACGCGAAAGTCGCGGATCGCATTCACCGTGTCATCCGGCAACCAATTATTGAACTCCGCCTTTGCCTTCTCGCCGGCGAAGACTTCGTACCAAACCACGCGGCGCTTGCTTCCGTAAGCTTTTTCCACGGCGGCATCGAACACGCGCACGGATGCTTTCCAGATATCCCGGCCCGTGCCATCGCCTTCAATAAACGGAATAATCGGATTGTCAGGCACCTGGAAGCGCCCGTTACTGTAGGTGATCCGCGCGCCGTTCGTGGGCACGAGGAGTCCGTTGTATGAAACCGCCATCGCATATCCTCCAAGAGAGCGTTTAGGAAATAGCAATTATAGAACTTTCAAGAGAGAACGCGTGAGTGCTCCAGATCACATAGGGGTGTGATCCAGAACCAATCCGCGCAATCCGCGGCTTACCGTTACAATGCTGAAATGCCGTGGGGAGGGGTGATCCAGTCGTCTGGCAAATCGTTCATCCTGGGGATGATCGTTTTGAGCTGCTTTTTGATCTCGCAACCTGCGACGGCGCAAGAAGCTGTTCGCCCCGAGTCATCGGCCAAACCTGATTCCTGTAAGCCTTCGCTCCCCGCAGCTGAACCGATCCCGCACGCTCCCCCGACGCACGCCTTTTGGGATCGAACAAACCTCCTGCTCTTTTCTGGAGTCGCCGTCACCAGAGGCATGGATTACGCCTCCACACGAAACTTTCAGGCCCGTGGAAGGCAAGAAATTCTTCTGCCCGACGACGTAGTCAACAATTCGGCGGGATTCGCCAGCCTGGAAGCGACTGGCACCATGACTTCCATTGGCATCTCTTACTTGCTGCATCGCACTGGCCACCATACGCTCGAGCGC
>Ga0307476_10000380_pt1 | contig 36543 bp, 29 predicted proteins | sample atmos_gasesECM2C_2_FD_203314 | JGI IMG/M metagenome (GOLD analysis project Ga0307476, IMG submission 203314) | Hardwood forest soil microbial communities from Morgan-Monroe State Forest, Indiana, United States - atmos_gasesECM2C_05 | ecosystem: Environmental > Terrestrial > Soil > Temperate... | reverse complement strand
GCGCGCGCAGCTGGATACTCGGAGCCAACACCGAGTTGCCGCGCGATGTGAGCGTCTCCTGGGCGAGAACCGTGCCGGCGCACTTCCACGCCCGCTACTCGGCCGAGGCGCGCACTTACCACTATCTGATCGCGAACCGCCTTGCGCGCTTTGCGCTTGCGGCCTCACGCGCCGTCTGGGTCCACCGGCCGCTCGATCACGAGCGGATGGCTGCGGCAGCGCGCGCTCTCGAGGGCGAGCACGACTTCAGCGCCTTCCGTGCCGCCGAGTGTCAGGCCCGCTCGCCGATACGGCGTATCGAACGCATCGAGGTCGAGCGGCACGGCGAATGGATCGTGATCGCGGTCACCGCCAACGCCTTCCTGCATCACATGATGCGCAATATCGCGGGACTCCTGATCGAGATCGGTAAGGGAGAAGCGCCGATCGGGTGGGCCGCGGAGGTGCTTGCGGAACGCGACCGCCGCCGCAACGCCGCCACGGCACCCGCAGCGGGCCTGTACCTTCGATCGGTGCGCTACCCAGGAGCCTTCGGGCTGCCCGCGGCACGGGCTGCGGCAGTGTTACCGGCCTGATGGGCTATGATCCGCCATCCTGGTCGAGGTGGGGGCGGGTGTGTCCTGGTTCGAGAAGATCATGCCCTCGCGCATCAAGACCGAGCGCCGCACGCGCTCCGTGCCGGAGGGGCTGTGGATCAAATGCCCGGCCTGCGATGCCGTGCTTTACCGGGCCGAGCTCGAACGCAACCTGTATGTCTGTCCCAAGTGCAGCCACCATATGCGCGTCGGCGGGCGCGAGCGGCTCGAGCGCTTCCTCGACCCGACTGCGATGGAGGAGATCGGCGCGGCGATCGCGCCCGAAGATCCGCTGAAGTTCCGCGACAGCAAGCGCTACCGCGATCGCCTCGCCCAGGCGCAGAAGGCCACCGACGAGAACGATGCGCTGGTAGTGCTCGCCGGCACGCTGCACGCGCTGCCGATCGTCGCAGCTGCCTTCGAGTTCCAGTTCCTCGGGGGCTCGATGGGCTCGGTGGTCGGAGAGCGCTTCAAGCGCGGCGTGGACCACTGCATCAGCGAGCGCCGCCCTCTGGTGTGCTTCTCGGCGAGCGGTGGCGCGCGCATGCAGGAGGGACTGTATTCACTGCTGCAGATGGCCAAGACCGCTGCGGCGCTCTCGACTCTCGCGCAGGCGCACCTACCCTTCATCTCGGTATTGACCGATCCTACGACTGGCGGCGTGTCGGCGAGCCTGGCGCTCCTCGGTGACCTGAACATCGCCGAGCCGCGGGCCCTCATCGGCTTCGCCGGACCGCGGGTCATCCAGCAAACCGTGCGCGAGACGCTCCCGGAAGGGTTTCAGCGCAGCGAGTTCCTCCTCGAGCACGGTGCCATCGACATGATCGTCGATCGGCGCGAGATGCGGGACCGGATCGCGGCTCTGCTGCGGCTGCTGCTCAAACTGCCGGTCGTCGCGGCCTGAGGGCTCGCCCGAGGTGCCGGGGACGCCGATGCGAACCCTCGCGCAGTGGCTGGCGCTGCAGGAGGCCGTGCATCCGAAGACCATCGATCTGGGGCTCGCGCGGGTCAGCGCGGTCGCACGTGCACTTGCCGTCGCGGAGCCTGGGTACGCGGTGATCACGGTCGCCGGCACGAATGGCAAAGGCTCGACGGTGGCGCATCTCGAAGCGCTGCTCGGTGCGCTCGGAATCCGCGCCGGCGTGTTCACCTCGCCGCATCTGGTGCGCTACAACGAGCGCATCCGGGTCGACGGTGACGAAGCAAGCGATGCCGAGCTGATCGCCGCCTTCGAGCGTATCGAGGCAGCGCGCGGCGAGACCACGCTGACCTTCTTCGAGTACAGCACTCTTGCAGCGCTCCTGGTGTTCGCCGAGCGTCGCGTCGAGGTCGGCTTGCTCGAGGTCGGCCTCGGCGGCAGGCTCGATGCCACCAATCTCGTCGACGCCGATGTGGCCGTGCTCGCCTCGGTCGGCTTCGATCATCGCGACTGGCTCGGAGACACCCTCGAGCAGATCGGCGCCGAGAAAGCCGGCATCTTCCGTCGTGGGCGGCCGGCCGTGCTCGGCGCGCCGCAGATGCCCTCGAGCGTGTTCGCCGCGCTCGCGCAGACGGGTGCGCAGGCCGTGACGGCGGAGCGCGACTTCACCTGGCGTACGCACGGCGCGCGCTGGGACTACCAGGGGCGCGTGCTGCGCCTCGAAGACCTTCCCCCTTCCGCGCTCGCCGGCTCGATTCAGTACCGCAACGCCGCAATGGCGCTCGCCGCGCTCGAATCGCTGCAGCGCGCGAGTGCGCGCCCCGGCGTCGTCGCGCTGCAAGCGCGGCTCACTGCGCTCGATTCGCGGCGTGCTGCCGCGGCTCTCGCACGCGTGCAACTCCCGGGACGCTTTCAGGTGGTGCCCGGCGAGGTGGAATGGATTCTCGATATCGCGCACAACGAGCCCGCCGCGCGCAATCTCGCCGCTCAGCTGCGCGAACGGCCGCTGCCGCAGACCAGCGTCGCTCGCGCCGGACGCACCTTCGCCGTGATCGGCGTGCTCGTCGACAAGGATGCAGCCGGCATCGCGGCAGCTCTCGCGCCGGTCGTCGACCGGTGGATCGTGTGCCCGTTGCCCGGTCCGCGCGGCATAGACGCCGCGCAGCTCGCCGTGCGTCTGGCGCGCGCCCCGGAAACGGTCGAGCTCGCAGCGTCGGTGGTCACCGGCTGCGAGGCCGCGCGGGCCGCTGCACGCCCTGGAGACCGCGTAGTGGTGTGTGGTTCGTTCTATACCGTCGGGCCGGCGCTGCAGTGGCTTCGGATATACTAAATCCGCGGCCGCCCCTGCAGGGGCAGGGCCGGTTGTCCGGTGCGGTACCAGCCGCGCTTGGAATTCAGAGTTTTGCCCCCATTGGGGTGGTCCAGTGAAGGAACGGCTGACGGGCGCGATCATCCTCGTGGCCCTGATGGTGCTGCTGATACCTGAACTCTTGACAGGACCTCTGCGGTCCGCACCCCGCGCCGCGGTTCCCCCGTCTTCCGCGGGCGAGGCGCCGTTACGCTCCTACACCATCGAGCTCGCCGACGAGGCCCGCGCGCGCAACGGCACGCCGCAAGCCAGCGGTCCGCGCCAGCCTGCCCCGGTCTCACCCGCAGCGCAGCCCGACGGTGAGCAGGCCGACGATGTGTCGCCGCAGACATCGGGCGCAGCGGGGGCCGGAGATTCAGCTTCTGAGGCAGCGTCCGCGCCGCCTTCCCCGGGCAGCGCGTCGGCAGGATCGAGCATCGCGCCGCCTTCGCGGGCAGCGAGCGCTCCGACACCTGCCGCGCGAGCGAACAGTACGACACGGACACCGGGCGCCCGCGAAAGCGGTGCAAGCGCATCGGGCCCGTGGCTCGTGCAGCTCGGCAGCTTCGCCAGCCGCGCGAACGCCGAGCATCTCGCGCAGCAGGTGCGCTCGCAGGGCTTCGAGGTGAGCGTGTCGCAGAGCTCATCGGGGCGGCACCTCTTTCGGGTGCGTGTCGGCGGCGCGAAGACCCAGGCCGGCGCGCTGGCGCTTGAGCAGAAGCTGCGGGCACTGGGTCACAGCGGTACGGTGCTGCCGAAGCAGGGCGGTGCGTGATGCGCTGCGCAGGCAGCGCCTGCGATGCTCTTGTACAATCCGCGCCGCGCGGAAGGACCGCGGCCACGACGGGTAGCCATGAACTCAACCGACTACGTGGTGATTGCGGCCATCCTCATCTCGGCGGTCGTCGGCGCAGCACGTGGCTTCCTGCGCGAGGCGATCTCGGTCGGCGCCTGGATCGTCGCCTTGTTTCTTGCCTGGCATTTCTCCGAGCTGCTCGCCCCGCACCTCGGGGGGCTGCTGTCGGACCCGAATGTACAGCCGTGGGCTGCGCGCGCGATCATCGTGGTGCTGGTGTTGCTGTTCGGCGCGGCGCTCGGCGCGATTCTCGGCCACTTCGTGCGGCTCTCGATCTTCAGTGGCATGGACCGCTTTCTCGGACTCGTCTTCGGCGTGCTGCGGGGCTTCGTGCTGCTCGGAGTCTTCGTGATTCTCGGGCAGCTGCTCGAGCTGCAGGACGAGCGCTGGTGGCGGCAATCGATCCTGATCCCGTACGGGGAATCCATAGCCAACGGCCTGCGCGGGCTGGTCGGAGAGGCACGCCAGCCACATTCGAGCGAACATGTCTGAGGTGAGCTGACCCATGTGTGGCATCGTCGGCATCGTCGGTGTGAGCGCCGTGAATCAGCGTCTGTACGATGCCATGACGGTGTTGCAGCATCGTGGCCAGGATGCCGCCGGCATCGCGACCTCCTCTAATGACGGCGAGCTTTGCGTCCGCAAGGGCAGTGGGCTGGTACGCGATGTCTTCCAGCAGCATCACATGCTCGAGCTCAAGGGCAACGTCGGCATCGGGCACGTGCGCTACCCGACCGCCGGCTGCGACACCGCATCCGAGGCGCAGCCTTTCTACGTCAACGCGCCCTACGGGATCTGCCTCGGCCACAACGGCAATCTCACCAATGCGTCCGAGCTCGCCGAGATACTGACCCGCGAGGACCGACGTCATCTCAACACCACCTCGGACTCCGAGGTGCTGCTGAATGTGTTCGCATCCGAGCTGCAGCGCGTCGGCACGACCCGCATCACACCCGCGGACGTGTTCGCGGCGCTCGGCGCGGTGTACCGCCGCTGTCACGGCGGTTACGCGGTGGTCGCGATGATCATCGGCCATGGCATCCTCGGCTTTCGCGACCCCCACGGCATCCGTCCGCTGGTTCTCGGCGAGCGACGCACCTCGCGCGGCAGTGAGTGGATGCTGGCTTCCGAGAGCGTCGCTCTCGACAGCCTGTCGTTCCGTTTCGTGCGTGACGTCGCCCCGGGGGAAGCGGTCTTCATCGACGATCGCGGCCGGTTGCATACCCAGCAGTGCGTGCCGACCACGCGCCATACACCCTGTATCTTCGAGTACGTGTACTTCGCGCGTCCGGACTCGAAGATCGACAACATCTCTGTCTACCGCGCGCGCATGCGCATGGGAGACCGGCTGGCCGACAAGCTGCTGCGCGAGCGGCCGAATCACGACATCGATGTCGTCATCCCCATTCCCGACACGAGCCGTACCAGCGCGTTGCAGCTGGCGCAACGACTCGGAGTGAAGTACCGCGAGGGCTTCATCAAGAACCGCTACATCGGTCGAACCTTCATCATGCCGGGACAAGACGAGCGCGAGCGCTCCGTACGGCGAAAGCTGAACGCCATCGACCTCGAGTTTCGCGGCAAGACGGTGCTGCTGATCGACGACTCGATCGTGCGCGGTACGACCTCCGCCCAGATCATCGAGCTGGCGCGCGAGGCGGGGGCGGCGAAGGTGTATTTCGCCTCGGCCGCTCCGCCGGTGCGGTTCCCGAATGTCTACGGCATCGACATGCCGGCGGCGAACGAGCTGGTCGCGAGCGGCCGCAGCGTCGAGGAAGTCCGGCGACTCATCGGCGCGGACTGGCTGGTCTATCAGGACCTGGACGACCTGATTGCAGCGTGCAGGCACGAGGATGCACGCGTCGAGGAGTTCGACACCTCGTGCTTCTCGGGTGTCTACGTCACGGGGGATGTGACGCCAGAGTACCTCGCGAGGATACAGCTCGAGCGCGCCGACACTGCCCGGTTCGCGCGCGGCGATCCGCGCGACAAGCTCAAGGTCGTGCACCGCAGCTGATAATCCAGGGAGGCGGGGTGACCGCGGACATCCATGATCCGCGTCGCGAGCTGATGCTCGGTCTGCTTCGGGCCGCGCTGGCGCGCGTCGATGGACGGCGCTGCGTGCGCGAGGCGCTGGCGGCGCGGCCGGCTCCCGCCGGCGTGCGGATCCACGTGGCCGCGGTAGGCAAGGCGGCGACTTCCATGGCGCTCGGTGCCCACGAGGCGCTCGGCGGTGCCGTCGAGCACATGCTGGTCATCACCCGCGACGAGCTTTTTATCGGCGAGCTCACTGACCGCGCGCAGGCCGAAGTGCATCTGAGCGCCCACCCACTGCCCGATCAGCGCTCGCTCGGTGCCGGGCAGCGACTGATCGATTGGGTCGATGGGCTGCCCCGAGGGGTGTGGCCGCTGTTCCTCATCTCCGGCGGCTCCTCGGCGCTCGTCGAGGTGCCGGAAGCGAACGCGACGCTCGCCGACCTCGAGGCGCTGACGCGCAAGTCTTTCGTGAGCGCCATGCCGATCGGTGAGCTCAACGCCCGCCGCGCAGCGCTTTCGCGCATCAAAGGCGGACGGCTCGCCACGCGGCTCGCGGGGCGTCCGGGACGGGCACTGTTCGTCTCGGACGTGCCGGATGACGATCCACGCGTGATCGGCTCGGGTCTCATGGGTCCCGCCGCGAGCGGCCCGGACAGTATCGAGCGCGAGGTAGTCGCGAGCATCGATGACGCGGTGGCCGCCGTCGCAGCCGGCGCGACTGCGCTCGGGCTGCGGGTACACGCCGCTGCGCGCCGCTTCGCGGACGAGGCCAGCCGGCTTGCCGCCCGTTTCGCCCACGAGTTGAGCCTCTCACCGGCGCAGCTGCTGGTATGGGGCGGCGAGTCCACCGTGCAGCTGCCGCCAAATCCGGGGCGCGGCGGCCGCAACCAACATCTGGCGCTCGCCGCTGCGCGCCTGATCGCAGGCCACACCGAGCTCATGCTGCTTGCCGCCGGCACCGACGGCAGTGACGGCGTCACGGCCGATGCCGGCGCCCTGGTCGATGCCGAGAGCTGCGCGCGCGTGGCGCTCGCCGGGCTCGACGCCGATCAATGCCTCCGGGCGGGCGATTCGGCACGCGCGCTCGAGGCGTGCGGTGACCTGGTGCACACCGGTCCAACCGGCACCAATGTCGGCGACCTGGTGATTGGACTTAAGCTGTCGGAAGACGAAGCGCGGCTTTGCGGGCCCCGTCGTGGCGGCTTGCGTCCGCCCATGTTGTAATCGCCGTGATGCGCCTGCTGCTGGTAGAAGAAGACGCGCGACGCTGCGCGCATTTCCGCGAACACCTGGCCGCCTGGCGTCCGCAGGCGCAGCTCGTCGTGCACCGGCCTCTCTCCCAGGGGGCGCTGGCAAACGAGTTTCTTGCGCAGGGTTTCGATGCAGTGCTGCTCGCCGACGAATGGCCAGGAGGGCGCGGCCTCAACTGGGCGCGCGAGCTTGCCGCGCGCGCGGGCTTCGCGCCCATCGTGCTGCTGTGCCAGGGTGCAGACGCGAGTGTCGCCCGTGAGGCGGACGCTCTCGGTGCGTTTACGCTGCGCCACGAGGACCTCGGGCGCGAGGCGTTCGCACACGTGCTGGCCGCGGCGGAACTACGTCAGGCGCATGCTCGCGCGATCTGGCGCAGCAGCCGGGCCGGCCGCGAGACGCAGCGTTTCGGCGATGCCTTCGTTCGCGGGTATCGTTGCATCCGCCGCCTCGCGTCCGGGGCCACGACGGACCTGTACGTCGCCGAGAGCGAGCGCGCCGGCTCTCTGGTGGCCCTCAAGGTGGCGCGCGACCGCCAGGACGAGGGATCGCCGGTCGACGCCTTCCGTCGCTTCCTGCAGGAATACGAGATTGCCCAACGTATCGACAGTCCGGCGGTAGTGCGTCTCTACGACCTCGGAGTGAGCGACGATCATGCCTGGCTGGTCATGGAGTTCTTCGCTCTCGGTGACCTGCGACGACGCATGCGCGCCGGAGTCTCGCCGCGCGAGGCGTTGCGCTTCGCGATCGCGATCGCGCGCGCGCTGAGTGCGGTGCATGCGGCGGGCGTGCTCCATCGCGATCTCAAGCCCGGCAACGTCATGCTGCGCGAGAACGGCAGTATTGCGCTCATCGATTTCGGCCTGTCGAAGGACGCGGCGCTCGCCCTAGATGTCACCGACACGGGAACCATCTTCGGCACGCCGCACTACATGAGCCCCGAGCAGGGACACGCGGAGGCGCTCGACGTGCGCAGCGATCTCTACAGTCTCGGCGTGATCGTCTTCGAGATGCTCACCGGCGCGAAACCCTATCGAGCCGATAATCCGATGGCCATCGTCTACAAGCACCGCAAAGAGCCGCTGCCACAGCTGCCTGCGCCGCTGCAGGCGGTACAGCCGCTGCTCGATCGGCTGCTCGCGAAGCTGCCGGCCCAGCGCTTCGCCAACGCTGACGAAGCTGCACAGGCGCTCGAGACGACCCTCGGCGGCTGGCTCGAGCGCTCGCGGCAATCATGAGCGCAGTCCCGCGCGCCACTGCTGCGCACGGGGGGGATGCGGGTGGCACGATCCTTCTCGCGCCGACCCCGCGCGCGTGGGTGGAGGAGGCGTTGTGCCGTGTCCCGCAGTTGCTCGTCGATCATGCCAACTGCGAGAAAAAAGCCGCCTCCAGCGCGCTCGCGCTGCTGTTCGCCTACCCGGAAGATCGCGCGCTGTCGCTCGCCCTGTCACGCGTGGCGCGCGAGGAGCTGCGGCACTTCGAGCAGGTGCAGCGGGCGATGGATTCGCTCGGGGTGGAGTTCACGCGGCAGCGCCCCGGACGCTACGCACAGGAGCTGCGCCGTGCATTGCGCACCGTCGAGCCCGATCGCAAACTCGATCTGTTGCTGGTCGGAGCGCTCATCGAGGCGCGCTCCTGCGAGCGCTTCGCGCTTCTCGCGCCCCACCTTCCGCCGGTGCTCGGACGGCTCTATGGCGATCTCGGCATCGCGGAGGCGCGCCACTTCACGCTCTACCTCGATCTGGCGCGCAATCGCGCCCCCTCGGCCTGGCACGAGCGGCTCGGCGCGTTGGCGACGCGCGAGGCCGAGCTCGTCACGACGCCCGAGCGCGCGCTACGCTTCCACTCGGGGCCGCCGCTGTAACTCACCTGCCGTAGCGCGTGGCCCAATGCACCACCAACAGTTGCTTACAACTCCCGGTGTTGTAACTCGCGCGTGCCGTGCGAAGACCGTAGCTCACGGGCACGAATTGGGCTGTCGGTTGTCAGTTGGCGCGGTATGCTGAATTCACCGAGGCCAGGCATGAACGAACGACCCCATCTGCTCATCGTCGACGACGATCGCGAGATCCGTGGCCTGCTGGCGCAGTACCTCGAGAAGCATGACTTTCGCACCACCGCCGTCGCCGACGGGCGGGAGATGCGCCGCGTGCTCGATCGCTCGCACGTCGATCTGCTGGTGCTCGACGTGATGCTGCCGGGCGAGGACGGCTTGTCCCTCTGTCGCGAGCTGCGCTCCCGCTCGCAGCTGCCGATCATCATGCTCACCGCTCGCGGCGAGGACGTCGACCGCATCGTCGGACTCGAGCTCGGCGCCGACGACTACGTCGCGAAGCCCTTCAATCCGCGCGAGCTTCTCGGACGCATCAAGGCAATCCTGCGCCGTTCGCAACATGCCCCGCGCGATCCGAGCCCCGAGAGCGTGCGCGGCTTCAGCTTCGGCGGTTGGCGCCTCGACACCGTCAGCCGCACGCTCACCGACGCGACCGGCAAGCAGGTGGCGCTCAGTGGCGCCGAGTACCGGCTGCTCGCGGTTCTGCTGCAGGCCGGCAATCGTGTGCTGACACGCGCGCAGCTGACCGAGCTGCTGCGCGGCCGCGACGCCGACCCGTTCGACCGCTCGATCGACGTGCGCGTGAGCCGTCTGCGGCAGATACTCGGTGACGACGCCCGCGCGCCGCAGATCATCAAGACCGTTTACGGCGAGGGCTACGTGATCGGCGTCACCGTGTCGAGCGACTGAGCACCGGCGGCAAGCCGATGCGTCTATCGCTGTGGCCACAATCGCTGTTCTGGAGGCTGCTGGCCGCTTCCGTCGGCGCAGTGCTCGTGGCGCAGGCGGTGGGGTTGTGGTTGATCGCGCAGGAGCGTGAACGCTTCGTCCTGCAAGGAAGCGTGCACGAGTGGACGCGGCGCATCACCGAGACGACCCTCATGCTGCAGCCGCTCTCGGCCGCCGACCGTGCGCAGGCGGTCGATGATCTGTCCGCTCCGCGCGATCCACCCTTCGTCGACGTTCCCTTCCGTGGCCGTCACCTCCCGCCGCCGCCCGGAGGACTGCGCGCCGCACGCGCGGCCGATCGCGCCTTCGTACGACTGCCAATATTGTCGGATTTCGAGCAGACGCTTCGTACGCAGCTACAAACCTCGCTCGGCTCCGGCTTCGACATCGCGGTCGCGCCGACGCCGCAAGCCGCTCCCGCGGCGATACCGGTGCCCGCGCCGTTCGTCGAGGCGCGGGAGCTGGCCGCCCATCAGGTGAGCGCGCGCCGCTACGACGTCACCGTGCGTATGCCGGATGGCGACCGGATCGTCTACCGCGTGACGCGCTTCGCCGGCGGCGCGTGGCTGCCGCGAAACCTGTTCGCTAATTTGGCGCTGCTGGTGGTGCTACTGGTAGCGGCCCTGTATGCGGCGGCACGCAACATCACCCGACCGCTGTCGGACCTGGCGCGCGCCGCCGACAGCATCGGCCGGCAGGTGCGGCCCGCGCAGCTCGAGGAGCGCGGCGCCCGCGAGTTGCGCGATGCGGCGCGTGCCTTCAATACCATGCAGGATCGCCTGCGGCGTTATCTCGACAGCCGCACGCGGGTTCTGGCGGCGATGTCACACGACCTGAAGACACCGCTGACGCGGCTGCGTCTGCAGGTGGAGGCGCTCGATGACCCGGCGATGCAGACGCGCATCGGTCGCCAGCTCGATGAGATGGAGGGGATGGTGCGCGAGGCCCTGGCCCTGTTCAAGGGTCTCGATGACGGCGAGCCAGCCGCGCCCGTCGATATCGACGGGCTGCTCGCCAAGCTGCGCGGTGAGTTCACGGATATGGGCGCGGCGATCACGGTGAGCGGGAAGGCACCCGAGCCGTATGTCGGCAAGCCACAGGCGCTCAAGCGCTGCCTGACCAACCTCGTGGCGAATGCCGTCAAGTTCGGCACTCGGGCCGACATCGTGGTCGAGGACGGCAGTGAGCTCGTAATCCTCGTGCGAGATGCCGGTCCAGGCGTACCGCAATCAGAGCTCGAGCGCGTGTTCGAGCCGTTCTACCGGCTCGAGTCCTCGCGCAACCGCGACAGCGGCGGCAGCGGACTCGGACTATCGATCGCCCGGGACATTGCCCAATCTCACGGCGGCGCGCTGACGCTGCATAATATGGCGGCAGGGGGACTCGAGGCTCGATTGACGCTGCCGCGACGGCGCTGAGGCGAGTTGGGGCGAAGCCACGGCTCGGCCACCGCTCCGCGCCGTGTGACGCGAATCCCATGTGGTCCCGACCATCACACTCGGTCACGATTGTTCACTATCGGAGTTCGGGGTGGGCCGTTACGGTAAGGGTCACAACGCGGTCCGAACCCGCAAGGAGATGTAAATGAAAGCCACTGTCCTGACGCTCGCTCTGCTGTGCGCAGGAACGGCGTTCGCCCAGACCTCGCCGTCGGCCAACGCCACCTCGCATACGAGTCGCGAAGCTCGCCACATGGAGGATCTCGCGACGCTGCTCGACCTGACCGAAGCGCAACAGGCGCAGGTGCAGTCGATCCTCGAGGCGGAGCACGCGAAGATGAAGGCGGCCTTCGAGCAGGCGAAGGCTTCCGGCACCAGGCCCGACTGGCAGCAGATGAAGGCGCTGCACAGCCAAATCCAGCAGGAGACGCTGCAGAAGCTGTCGCCGGTTCTCTCGGCTGCGCAGCTGAAGAAGTTCCAGATTCTCAGCCGGCGGATGCACCCGCGCTTTGGTCACGGGCCGCCGCCGAACGGGGCGCCGCCGAGCGAGGACGGCAGCGCCGCGCCCTCTTCGCCGCCACAGAGCTGAACGCCCCCGCTGCGCTTGCGCCGGCAGGAGCTCGCCGCTCCTGCCGGCCGCGTTCGCAATTGACTAACGCGGCAGCGATCGCAGCTCGTACCGCCCGCCCTCGCAGCTCAGGTAACTTCCCTGCTCGTACCAGGCCCCGAGCACGATGCGCTCGACGGACTCACCGTCTACCTCGAGAGCGTGCACGCCGGGACGGTGCGTATGGCCATGGATCATGCGCCGCGTACGCGTTACGCGAAATGCCACCGCTACCGCCGCCGCATTCACATCCATGATGTACGGCACGGTCCGCGACGTATGACGCTGGCTGCCGGCGCGCACCTCGTCGGCGAGCACCTCTCGGTGCGAGCGCGGCAGCGCGAGGAAACGACGTTGCCAGCGGCTTTGCCGCACGATGCTGCGCAGCTCCTGGTAAGAGTGGTCGTCGGTGCAGAGAGCGTCGCCGTGCGTGAGTAGGACGCGCTCCCCATGGAGCTGCGCGATGACGGGGTCGGTCAGCAGACGGCAGCCGCTGCGCGCGCTGAAGCCTGCGCCGAGGAGGAAGTCACGGTTGCCATGCAGCGCGAAGCAGGCGACGCCCGAGTCGGCCAGGGCGCGCAGCGCGCGGCACACACGCTCGTTGTTGATCGCGCGGTCATCGTCGCCCACCCACGCCTCGAAGAGGTCCCCGAGAATGTAGAGCGCGTCGGCACGGCGCGCTTCTGCATCGAGAAAGGCGAGGAACTGCTCGGTGGCGTCCGGTCGCTCGGCGTCGAGATGAACGTCCGAGACGAACAGCCGCCGCATCGGCTCACTTCGGCGAGAGGATGTTGTTCTGCGGCGGAGGTGTCACGGGGGCCACGGCTGGTGCGGTCGCCGCTGCGCCGGAGACGATCTCCATCTTCTCGATGATCACCGGTTTCAGCGGCGCATCGGACTTCCACGGCCCGCTCGCGCCCGTAGCGGTCTCACCGATCCGGTCGATCACGTCCATTCCCTGTACTACACGGCCGAAGACGGTATAGCCCCAGCGCGTCGCTACCGGATCGAGATCCGGGTTGTCGACCAGATCGACGTAGAACTGCGCGTTACCGGAGTGGGGCGAGTCGGTGCGCGCGAGCCCCACGGCGCCGCGCTTGTTCTGCAGGCCGTTGCCGGACTCGTTGAAGACGCTCTCGTGCGTCGGCTTCAGGGCATTGGTCGTCGCGTCATATCCTCCGCCCTGGACCACGAAATTGGCGATCACGCGGTGGAACAGCGTGTTGGAATAGAACCCTTCTCGCACGTAACGCAGGAAGTTCGCGATAGTGATCGGTGCGCGGTCGTTGCGCACTTCGATGACGAACTCGCCGAGGCTGGTGGTCACCCTGACCTGCGTGGCGGGCCCCGGCGCGGGCGCGATCGGGATGGGGGTGGTCGGCGCGGGGGTGTCTGCCGCGACGCTCGCCAGGGGTTGCAACAGTGCGGCCAGCGACGTCACGAGCAGCGCCATCCGCATGCGGGTCAAAATGGGCATCTGTCCTCCGCTCGACAATACGCGGTGTAGCGGTGAGCGCCGAATTCTATAGCAGCACCGCCACAGCGCGGTGCTTTGTTGTGAGGCTGCGAGTTTCCCGTAACATGGCCGCTCATGAGCGCGGCTGAGACAGCGGGCGAGAGCGGGCGGCGGGTGACCCGCTTCGCCCCAAGTCCCACCGGCGAGCTTCACCTCGGGAATGCGCGTACTGCACTCTTCAATCTGCTGCTGGCCCGCCGCGCTGGCGGACGATTCCTGCTGCGGATTGAGGACACGGATGCCGGGCGCAGCAGCGAGGCTCACACCAGTGCCCTGATGGCGGATCTGCGCTGGCTCGGCATCGACTGGGACGCGGGTCCCGACCGCGAGGACGAGAAAGGACCGTACCAGCAGTCGCAGCGCGCCGCGCTTTACGCGCACGACTTTGCCCGGCTCGAGGAGCGGGGCGTGGTCTATCCTTGCTTCTGCACGCCGCTCGAGCTGTCGGTGTCACGCCGCACGCAGCTCGCGGCGGGCAAGCCGCCGCGTTATGCGGGGACCTGCCGCGAGCTCAGCGCCACCCAGGGTGCTCAGCGCGTGGGACAGGGGCTGGCCGCGACGCTGCGCTATCGCGTGCCCGCAGGCGAGCGCGTGACTTTCGTCGACTTCGTGCACGGGCCACAGAGCTTTCTTACCGACGAGATCGGTGATTTCGTCGTCCGCCGCGCCGACGGTACCGCCGCCTTTTTCTTCTCCAATGCGGTGGACGATGCCCGCATGGGCGTGACGCACGCGCTGCGCGGCGAAGATCACCTCACGAACACTCCGCGGCAGCTGCTGCTGCTCGACGCTCTCGGGCTGACCGCTCCGTCGTACGGCCACGTCGCTCTGATCGTAGGTGCAGACGGCGCGCCACTGTCGAAGCGACATGGCGCTACCAGCGTGCGCGAGTATCGCGAGCGCGGTTACCAGCCGGCTGCGCTCCTCAATCATCTCTTCCGTCTCGGCCACTCGACGCCGCTGCACGGGCTCCTGACTCTTGCGCAGATGGCGGAGGCCTTCGACGTCGCGCACCTGCAGCGCGCCCCCGCGCGCTTCGATGAGCAGCAGCTCGCCGTATGGCAGAAGGACGCTGTGCATCGCCTGGCGCCCGATGTTGCGCGGGCCTGGCTCGCGCCGGTGCTGCCGCCGGGGCTCGATGAGCGCACCGCCGAGGCTTTCGTTGTGGCAGTGCAGCCCAATCTGGTGCTACCGGACGATGCGCGCGCCTGGGCCGAGATCGTCTTCGGCGCGCCGCCGCCGCTCGCGCCCGAAGGCGAGGAGCTGGTGCGCCGCGCCGGCCGCAGCTACTTCGCCGCCGCCGCCGCGGCGGCGGCGAAAGAGGGCAACGATCTGACGGCCATCACCGCGGCGGTGCGCGCAGCCACGGGAGCCAAGGGCAAAGAGCTCTACATGCCGCTGCGCATGGCGCTTACCGGGCGCAGCGACGGTCCCGAGCTCGCGCCGTTGCTGCGGGCCATGCCGCCCGACAAGGCGCGCGAGCGGCTGGCACGCTTCGCATGATCCGCATCCACAACTCGCTGGGCGGGATCAAGGAAGAGCTGAAGCCGATCAGCCCGCGGACCCTGCGCATGTACGTATGCGGACTGACTGTCTACGACTTCGTGCACATCGGCCACGCGCGCATGCTGCTCGTGTTCGACGTGGTGAGTCGCTACCTGCGCCACCGCGGTTACCGCCTCACTTACGTGCGCAACATCACCGACATCGACGACAAGATCATCCGCCGCGCGGCGGAGAACGGCGTGTCCGTCGCCGCGCTCACCGAGCGCTTCATCGCGGCTATGAACGAGGATTGCGAGCGACTCGGCATCGTGCGCCCGGATCACGAGCCGCGCGCCACGCAGTACGTGCCGCAGATCATTGCCATGATCGGGCAGCTGATCGAGAAGGATTTCGCCTACGTCGCGAGCGACGGGGATGTGATGTACGCGGTGAGCCGCTTCCCCGGCTACGGACGCCTCTCGGGCAAGCGCCTTGCGGAGCTGCGCGCCGGCGCACGGGTCGAGGTCGATGCCGCCAAGCGCGATCCGCTCGATTTCGTACTGTGGAAACGCGCCAAGTCGGGAGAGCCAGCCTGGGATTCGCCGTGGGGCGAGGGGCGGCCCGGCTGGCACATCGAATGCTCGGCGATGTCCACGGCATTGCTCGGCGCGCACTTCGATCTGCACGGCGGGGGACTCGACCTCAAGTTCCCGCATCACGAGAACGAGATCGCGCAGTCGTGTGCGGCAACCGGCGAGCGCTTCGCCAACGTCTGGATGCACAATGGCTTCGTCAACGTCGACGAAGAGAAGATGTCGAAGTCGCTCGGCAACTTCTTTACGCTTCGCGAGGTGCTGCCGACGCTGCGCCACGCGGAAGTGCTGCGCTACTTCGTCATCTCGAGCCACTACCGGGGGCCGATCAACTATTCGCCGGGGCAGCTCGAGCAGGCGGACGCCGCGCTCGGGCGGTTGTACACCGCGTTGCGCGACCTGCCGGAATCGAGCACTCTCGCGGACAGCGGGCACGGCGAGCGCTTCCATGAGAGCATGGATGATGATTTCAACACGCCCGAGGCACTCGCGGCGCTCCAGGCCCTCGCCCACGAGGTGAACGCTGCACGCGATCGGGGTGAGGCAGCGCGCGCGGCGCAACTAGCTGCCGAGCTGCGCTCGCTCGGGGCGGTGCTCGGGCTCTTCCGCCTGCCGCCGGCAGAGTGGTTCCGCCTGAGGCGGCCGGGGGCGGCGGGTCAGGCGCTCAGCGACGCCCAAGTCGAGGAGCGGATCGCTGCACGCTCCGCAGCGCGCCGGGCGAAGCAGTGGGCGGAGTCCGATCGCATCCGCGACGAGCTCGCCGCGGCCGGTGTGATCCTCGAGGACAAGGCGGGCGGCGAGACGCGCTGGCGCCGGGCCTAGCAGTTACCTATCATTTTCATCACGGTCGGGGCATGGCGCAGTTTGGTAGCGCATCTGCTTTGGGAGCAGAGGGTCGCCGGTTCGAGTCCGGCTGCCCCGACCAATAAAAACAATAATTTATCTTTCGGGGTACACCCTGGGGTACAGGTTCGGTCCTGACGGCCCATTTTGCGGGCCTCGGCGGCAAAGAGACGCTTCACGATCACAGAAGCCTCAGGTTTGGGTTTGCCTGGTCAGCAAAGCACTCAAGTTCGGGGTCAATTGCCAGACCATGTTGCTATGGCAATCAAAGCCTTGACAATCACAGCCTAGGCAACTATATTGCGACCGTCCCCCGGGAGATCCGGGGGTTCTCCCCCCGAAGGGGAGATGTCACGGAGCACGGCATGGGCGACATTTACGACCACGGCACTTACCAGCCTTTGAAGGGTATCGGGGCACTGCTGACTCGCGTGAAGGGCGAGATGATGGTAGCGATCGACCGGGAGCTGGCAACGGACAAACGCCTGGGGCCGCTCGAGTTGAGCGCGGCGCAGTGGGTGATCATCGCGAACCTGGCGGGTCCCGAGGGGCCGAGATCGGCGGCGGATCTCTGCAAGGGCATCTCCTACGACGCTGGAGCGATGACTCGCATGCTCGATCGTCTTGAAGCGAAGGGTTTGATCCGCCGCACGCGCAGTGCGCAGGACCGGCGGCTCATGAACCTCGAGCTCACCGAGGGAGGTCGCGCGGCATACCCGCGGATGCGCGAGCTCTCCATGAGCGTCGCCAACCGCTTTCTGCACGGGTTCAGCAAGAGCGAAGCCCGAGCTCTCGAGGGCTTCCTCGTGCGCATGCTCGAGAACGCTCATGTCAGCTCCGAGCGCGCGAGCGCCTGAGATCTTCACGCGCGGGGCAACTTTTTTTGGAGCAATGTTTGCCTAGGCATTAGTCGCCCTGGCAATGATGGCGGAAAGGATCCACATGAGTTCTGAGAACAGCAAGAGCATCATTCGCTCGCGCCGCTGGCGGTTGCTCGGCATCGTTGCCGGCGTGGCGCTGATTGCGGGCGTCGCCTACGGCGCCTGGTGGGCGCAGGTTCTGCGCTATCACCAATCGACAGACGACGCCTACGTCGGCGGCAACGTCGTGCAGATCACACCGCAGATCTTAGGAACGGTGGTGGCGATCGGGGCCGACGATACGCAGTTCGTCAAGGCCGGGCAGCCGCTCGTACGTCTCGATCAGGCCGATGCGCACGTGGCGCTCGATCAGGCCGAGGCGCAGCTCGCGCGCACCGTACGCGACGTACGCACTCTCTTTGCCACGACCTCGCAGCTCGAGGCGACCGTCGAAGCGCGTCAGACCGAGCTGAATGCGGCGCAGAGCGATCTGGCACGGCGCCAGCGCCTCGGCGCCTCCGGCGCAGTTTCGGGCGAGGAGCTGCAGCACGCCACCGACGCGGTGAAGGCCGCTCAGGCGGGGCTCATGGCCGCGCAGCAGCAGCTGGCCGCAAATCGCGCGCGCATCGACAACACGACTCTTCAGGACCACCCGCAGGTCCGCGACGCGGCGGCGGCAGTGCGCAACGCCTACCTGACGCTTGCGCGCACCGAGCTGCCGGCCCCGGTGGCGGGGTTCGTCGCGCGGCGCAACGTGCAGCTTGGTCAGCGCGTGAGCCCGGGCACGCCGTTGATGGCGGTCGTGCCCCTCGATCAGGTGTGGGTGGATGCGAATTTCAAGGAGCCGCAGCTCGCGCGCATGCGTGTCGGCCAGCCGGTACGCCTGACGGCCGACCTCTACGGCACGCACATCGTTTATCACGGTACCGTCGCCGGCTTCGGCGCGGGCACAGGGGCGGCGTTCTCGCTGCTACCGGCGCAGAATGCCACGGGCAACTGGATCAAGATCGTGCAGCGGGTGCCGGTACGGATCGCTCTCGACCCGCGCGAGCTCGCCGTTCATCCATTGCAGATCGGGCTTTCGATGAAGGCGGATGTGGAGCTGCGCGGTGGCTCAGCCGGCTCACGTCTGCCGCAGCTCGTCAGCCAGGCTCCGGGGTTGTCGACCGACGTGTTTGCTTCGGGCGATGCACTCGCCGACGCTCGCGTACAGGCGATCATCGCGGCGAATGAGCGTGCGATGCCTGCGCCGGCTGCCGCAGGACGCGAGCCGTCTGCGCGGCCCGGGCCCGGTGATTTGTTGGCCAGCGCGCATCTTCCCGTGGCGGTCGCTCGAAAAATTCACTGAGTCGCGCGAGGCGGCCACCCGAACCCGAGATCCTGAGCATGGCGGATCAGAAAACCGAGGGAGCAGCGGGCGGCGTTCCGCCGGGAGCGCCGGCCGCGCCGCGCGCCGGATTCGCTGCACCGCCTCTCACCGGCGCGAAGCTCGCGCTCGGAACGGTCGCTCTTTCGCTTGCGACCTTCATGAACGTGCTCGATACCTCGATCGCCAACGTCTCGCTGCCGGCGATCGCCGGCGATCTCGGCGTCTCACCCGACCAGGGTACCTGGGTGATCACCTCGTTTGCCGTGGCAAACGGGGTCTCGGTACCCCTCACCGGATGGCTGACGCGCCGCTTCGGTCAGGTGAAGCTCTTCACCGCCGCCGTGGTGTTGTTCGTGGTCGCCTCGATCTTGTGCGCGCTCGCGACGAGCCTACCGCTCCTCATCATGGCGCGCGTGCTGCAGGGCGCGGTGGCCGGGCCGATGATTCCGCTGTCACAGGCGCTGCTGCTCGCGAGCTATCCGCGAAACCGTGCCGGCACGGCGCTCGCCATGTGGTCGATCACCACGTTGGTTGCGCCGGTGGTGGGTCCGGTGCTCGGCGGCTGGATCACCGACAACATTTCCTGGCCGTGGATCTTCTACATCAACGTGCCGGTCGGCATCGTCGCAGCGCTCGCGACCTGGGCCATCTATCACCGACGCGAGACTCCCACTGCGAAGGTGCCGGTCGATGCGGTAGGCCTCAGCCTCCTCATAATCTGGGTCGGCTCGCTGCAGGTCATGCTCGACAAGGGCAAGGATCTCGACTGGTTCAACTCGACCGCGATCGTGACGCTCGCCTGCGTGGCGGCGGTGGGATTTGCGGTGTTCCTGATCTGGGAGCTCACCGACGAGCATCCGATCGTCGACCTGTCGCTGTTTCGCTCGCGCAATTTCTCGGTGAGCACCGTGGCGATGCTGTTCGCCTACGGGCTGTTCTTCGGCAACGTGGTGCTGCTGCCGCTGTGGCTGCAGCAGTACATGGGCTACACGGCGACGCTCGCCGGCGAGGTGCTGGCTCCCGTCGGCTTCCTGGCTATCGTGCTCAGCCCCGTTGTCGGGCGCTTCAACGATCGGGTAGATCCGCGAATCATGGTGACCCTCTCGTTCGCGGTTTTCTCGCTGGTGCTGTTCATGCGTGCGCGTTTCAACACCGACGCGACCATCGGCGTGTTGATGCTGCCGACCGTGATACAGGGCGCAGGCATGGCTGCTTTCTTCATTCCGCTGGTCTCGATCTCGCTGTCGGGCCTCCCACCCGAGCGCATCCCGGCCGCTTCGGGACTCTTCAACTTCGCGCGCATCACCGCCGGCGCCTTCGGCACGTCGATCACCACCACCGTATGGGACCGGCGGGCAACGCTGCATCACGCCCAGCTGATCGAGCGGCTGACTTCGGGTGATAGCGTGACCTCCCAGGCCATTGGCACGCTGCACGCGAGCGGTGTCGGCACGGATCAGAGTTATGCGCTGATCAACCGTCTGGTGGATTCGCAGGCCTACATGCTATCGGCCAACGACATCTTCCACGTCTCCGCGATCGCCTTTCTCGGCCTCATCTTCCTCGTGTGGCTGGCGCATCCGGCGCACGGCGCACACGCGCCGGCTGCGGCCTCCGGCGCACATTGACGTTCAGCGCCCGGCGCGCAGCAGGCGCGGCGGCACCAGCCAGCGCAGCGTTCCGTGGCCGGCGCGCGGAGAGCCGTCGAAGCCGACCACGGCGATTCCCATCTTGCGTATCTCGAAGGCCGCCGCCCCGCGTCCTCCCGGGAGGCAACTCACCAGGAGTCGCCCGAGTCCGGGCTGATGTCCGACGAGTGCCACGCAGCTTTCGCGGGAGCGCGCGAGCAGTGCGAGTACGGCTGCCGGCGAGGCTTCGGGAGCGAGCAACGGGCTGAGCGAGGCCCGCGGCCAGCTCGCGAACTCGGTGAGGATCGCGGCGGTTTGGCGCGCGCGCAGCAGTGGGCTGCTGAGCACGCTGACCGGCCGTCGCACCAGCCTTCGCACGCCCCGGGCTGCCTGTCGGGCTCGCAGCTCTCCGCGCGCCGACAGAGGCCGCTCCGCATCGTCGGGCCAGCGCTCGGTGTCACGCTCGCAGGCTATGGCATGCCGCACGATCAGCAGCTCCATCGCGCACGGTCCTAAGTCAGTGCTTGATAGGGCGCAGCTCGGGCGCGATCGCGTCTGCGAGCGCGGAAGCCGTGGGAATGTGCGTCTCGTCGACTGACTTGGGAGAGCTGAAGCCGACCCCGGCCGATGCAGCGCCATCGGCCAGCTCGGCGAGACGCGCACGCAGAGCTCTCCACCGCCTGCCACGAACCTTGCGCCACGAGCGGGTCAGGGTGCGATGGACCTCTGCTGTGCGGCAGGCGTGATGCTCTGCGAGGCGGCCCATGAGGAACAGCGTCTCGGGGGGCAGTCCGCTGCCGGGATCGGCGGCGAGGAGCGCCAGGCGGTGCTGCGCCATGTAGGCGTCTTGTTTCGCGCCCAGCCGATCCTGCAGGCGACGCAGCGACTTGAGCAACTCCTCGGCCGGCTTGCCGAACAGGGCCGCGCCGCACTCCGTCGCATAGCGCAGCTGCTTCGCGCGGCGCCGCACCCGGTGATAGGCCTCCATCGGCGACTTGGCGCGCAACTTGCCGACCGACTTGCGGAGCTTGCGAAAGCGCCGACGCACTCGCTGCGGCATGACTTGCGTCGCGGGTTCGCCGCCGTCGCTCACATTGCTCGCGGCGCATGCCAGGGTGAGGTTGTCGAGCCAGCGACGCGTTGGCTCTGAGTCCAGGGCGCGAACCAGTCGCGCGCGTGCACGGCCGCGGTCGCTCTCGAGTCGGGCCCGCAGCGGCTCTGCCGCCGCACGCTCCTCCGCGGACAGAGTCGTGCAATAGCGCGCGAGCTCGCTCAGCTGAACGTCGAGGTCCCGGGCTGCTCCGAGGCCGCGCAGCACGGCCTTGGTCGTGCGGCGCGCGCGCAGCAACGATGCAGGCAGGTGACGCTTGAAAAGACCGAGCGTTGCATCGATGCGCCGCGTCGTGACTCGCAGCTGGTGCAGCTCCTCGGGATCTTCGCCGCGGCGCGCGCCCGGCTCGTGAGTGCGCCATGTCGCAAGCAACCGGCGCAGCTCCGCCATCGCAACCTCGAGCGCGCTTGGTGCGCCATCGGCTCCGAATTCGGCTGGCAAAGTCGCGGCAACTGCGACGGTCGTGCCAGAGGCGTCCGCGACGCCGGTCTCGGCCTCGCTGGCGCTTGCGGGAATCTTCATGGGTGGGAGCCAGTCTAAACGTTGCGGACATCGAAGTGTAACAGCGCGCGCCCTGATGGCGCTCGCGCTGTGAATCGGTGCTCTGTCAGTGCATGCTGCACGGGCGCGATTGGCAATGGAATCGCGCTCAAGCGCATCGCACTGCGACAGGATCTGGACAGGAGTGAGGAGCAAATGAGCGAAGGGAAACTCAAGGGATTGAAAGTCGCCATTCTGGCTACCGACGGCTTCGAGCAGTCCGAGCTCACCGAGCCGCGCAAGGCGCTCGATGAGGCGGGCGCAACGACGGAGGTCGTTGCCCCCAAGCAAGGTAAGCTTCGGGGCTGGAACCACAAGGAGTGGGGCCGCGAGGTCGATGTTGATCGGGCTCTACAGAGCGCCGACCCGAAAACCTACGATGCGCTGGTGCTTCCGGGAGGCGTGATGAACCCCGATAACCTCCGGACCAATCCGCGGGCGGTCGCGTTCGTGAAGTCTTTTTTCGAGACCGGAAAGCCCGTGGCAGCCATCTGCCATGGTCCCTGGACGGTCATCGAGAGCGGCGCGGCCAAGGGTCACCGCATGACGTCCTGGCCCTCGCTCAAGACTGACCTCACGAACGCCGGGGCGGAATGGGTGGATGAGGAGGTAGTCGTCGACGGCAAGCTGATCACCAGCCGCAAGCCCGATGATCTGCCCGCATTTAATCGCGCCATCATCGAGGTTTTCTCGGGCGCGCGTGATGCGCAGCGGGCGCACACTACCCGGCGCTGAATAGCAAGGACGCGGTCCGCGGTGGCGGGTGCCACCTCTCGGCCCGCTGGAGGAAGGAGACTCGACATGAGATGGCTCGTTATCGCTCTGCTCACTGCTGTGCCACTCGCGGCATTCGCGGCGGGCGGCTCCCCCGACGAATCCTTCTACAAGTCTGCTGCCGAGGCGGGAATGGGCGAGGTCGAACTCGGCAATCTGGCCGCGCAGAAAAGCAGTGATCCGAAAGTGAAGGATTTCGCCCAGACGATGGTGAAGGACCACTCCGCGGCGAACGAAAAACTGCGAGCACTCGCATCCTCTAAGGACATATCACTGCCAACCGGAGCCGGCGCCGCCAATACGATGACCAAAGGCAAGCTCGAGGTACTCGCGGGCGGTGCTTTTGATAAGTCCTACATCAAAGGGCAGGTGAAGGCCCACGTCGACACGGTGGCCCTGCTGCACAAGGAGATCGCTTCAGGTCAGGACGCCGATGCGAAAGCATTCGCGCGCTCGGTCCTGCCGACCGTCCAGGGACACCTGAAGGCCGCCCGCGCCATTGCGGCGGAGCAGACCGGCAAGACCTGACCCGCCAGCGGGCTGTGCCGCGACCCGCGGCTTTAAAATTGACGCTCTCGACGGAGCTTACGTATCATTCGCCGCCCCGTGCGGCGGGGCCGGCTAGGGGCGCCTTCGGGTTCGTGCCCGTAGCTCAGGCGGATAGAGCATCGGCCTTCTAAGCCGAGGGTCGCAGGTTCGAGTCCTGCCGGGCACGCCAGCGGCGAGGGACGACGGTGGACGTAGCTCAGTTGGTAGAGCCCCGGGTTGTGATCCCGGTTGTCGTGGGTTCGAGTCCCATCGTCCACCCCATTTGCGAGGCGCAGCGGGCAAAAGCCGCCCGCGGTCGACGAAGTAATGTCCGCTGAAATTGCCGCGCTGAGATTGGCGCTGGTGCAGCAGGCGAAAGACGCCTTTCGCCTGCGGTCAGCGGAGTGATGTCCGCTGAAAGCGCCCTAGGCGACTTTCAGCCAATGAATGCGGGCCGTTAGCTCAGCTGGTAGAGCAGGAGACTCTTAATCTCTTGGTCGTAGGTTCGATCCCTACACGGCCCACCAATCCCACGCTTCGGGGCCTCGCCGAGCCGGCAGGGTTGAACTCTCTGATCCAGCAGCTGGCGGCTGGCGCCTGGCGCGTGCCACTCATCAAGCAAGTAACAACCCCCTCCCCCAATACCACACGTCCCTGCGGCCCTTAACAGCGCCGCGGGCTGCAAATTCCACGCCGCGAGCAGCCCCCGTCGTTCGGGAAGCGCGTTGACCAGCTCTCGGCGCTTGCCCTCCACGGCACCGAAGCCCGGTGGCCCTCGCGCCGGGCTACGTCAACCGGATTCCAGCCACCCCAAGTCTCCAGTCGTTCAGGCGGGAAGCTACGAACTCCACGTCCCGCAAGGCTCTGGGAACTCGACAATCATTTAAGTCAGCGTTCCCAAGTGCGACATCAAGCTGAAGCACCGCGACTCACCGGTATGCGCGAGGTCATCACCGAGGGAGTCATGCTCAGCAGAAACCTCCGCCCGGAGCGGCGGCAGTGAAACCGGTTACAGCCATTGCGATGGCAACGGCCGCGGCGATGCTCGTCGGCTGCCAGGGCGACGCGCAAGTGACGGCGGCGCAGATGAGAGAAGCGCCCGACTATTGGCCTGACACTCTGACCGTCAGGAATCCATCGCGCCTGCCAAAAACTCTCAAGGCGCTACGCGTTTCGCTTGGGACGCCAGGGGAACAAAAGCCGAATGTAGTCCTACTGCCGAATGGCGAGACACTGTTGGTGGACTATGGCGGCCAAGAAAATTCCGACGGCACATATCAAGAAAATCTTTATTTGTACCGCTCGTCCGACTATGGACAGAGATGGGGCTCGCGACAAACCCTTCCAACGCCGGGGCGCGAGGGATACTTCACGCTGTTGCGCAGCGGTGTGCTGCTACTCACTGCACAGGTGATATCCGCCGATTATCGCAACAAAGAAGGCTATGCCTACGATGTGGTTTACCGCTCTGAAGACGGCGGTATGACATGGGACAAAGGCACGCCGGTGCTGCACGCTGATGTAGGCGGCTCTTACGGCACCGATGCGGCCCGAAACATTCTTGAATTGCGTGACGGATCCTTGCTATGGGAAGTGGGAGCCGATTATGCGGGGCAACGCGCCTGGCGTTCGTATGACGGCGGCCTCACTTGGGATAAGACCGGGGCCCCACAAGCTGATCCGGTGGGTTTTAACAGCATCTACTCAGAAGGACAGTGGTCTGATGAGATGGTGCTTGAGCAGGAAGCCGATGGAGATTTTTTGGGATTTGTACGTTGTTTCCCAGCCGCACTTCCACCCATCCCTAACGATCCGCTGCCAGTGGATAGCGCGACCAACGATGCGGATAACCGCTTGGCGGTGTTCAGATCTCACGACGAGGGATCCACGTGGACACTGGATCGCGCGCCATTCCATGTTGTCTACGGGGAAATGTATCCGTCGCTGCTGAGACCGGATAGCAAGGAGGTTCTATTCACCTATACCGTTCGAGCGCTGCAATCCACGGTCGGCGTGCGAGCAGTTATAGGAGCCAATGTCGGATCGCTGGATTTCTCGCATGATGTTATTTTGATTAATTCCGAAATTAATATAGCCGTTGAATACCCGGCTGCAGGCGTTGTAGACCCGGCCGGCGGCGGGTATGGCAATACCATACAAGAGCCAGACGGAGCATTACTCACGCCCGACTCACACCTCGATCTCACTGTTGGCAAAACGATGGTGGAAGTGGTGCGCTGGCAATTACCACGTTTATGAGCGGAAAGACTTCCACGTTACTACGGCACTTTCTCGCACGCCGTCGCTGGCGGGACTACACCTGTCGCCCTGTCCTTTGCAGACAGGCTGCGTTTATGGCAGCGCTTCTGTAAGCGCACTCCCACAGCCGGCGTGTCAGGCCTCTCATTGTGCCCTCGTCTCGCGCGGCTGAAGCTTATTACTTGGGCCCAGGCAAGCAGCGCCGCTCGAGCCGCAGGAGTAAACGATGCAGATTGCAGCACAAGTAGCGATCACCATGGGATCCATCATGCTCCTCGCATCGGCGGCCCTCGCAGATTCCCGGAGCGATCTCGGCAATGCAGCCGAGCGACTCGCGAAGGAGACTCGCATCGCGGCGGCACATGGGGACACTGTGTCCCAGAGCTATGCCACCGATGCCCAGGCACTCGCGCGCAGCGCAGAGCGTTTTCGCAGTGATGTCGAGACCCAAACGGTCAGCGATGCGAAGTTTTCCGATCAGTTCCAGCGCGTGGCGGGTTTTTACAAGCGGTTCAAGGATCAGGTCAAGCTGGCGAACACCCAGCAGGCTTTTGCCGACCTGAAGGCTGTGAATGCCCCGTACCGGGAGGTCGAGCGCCAGCTCGGTGTCCAACCGGAAGACGACAGGGGCGAATGACGGCGAATGACGTGACCGTCACGGCGCACCGACTCGATATCTGAGCCGGATCGGGCGAGGCGCCGGGGCGAATAGCCTGCTGGCCGTGCCGGCGTCGCGCTGCCGACGCTCCTGCCCCGCGCGTTCGCGCCGCGAGCTTCTGTCGCATTGCGGGTGATGTCAGCTGTTTGCCCGTAGCGTGTGGCTCTGTCTCCCGGTGTGCGACCCAGCGCAGCCGGCGCCCATACCGCATCGGTTATACTTCTTCTACCCCCGTGCGCGGCCGTAGTGGCTTGGCGCATGAGCGTGGTCCCGCGCGCACGGCACGCGAAAGTGGCGGAACTGGCAGACGCGCTGGACTTAGGATCCAGTGGGGAAACCCGTGAGAGTTCGAGTCTCTCCTTTCGCACCAGATCTATAATTGAATCAAAGGCTTATCAGGCGATACGACAACTTGGAGTCGGCGCCGAAGAGGGATCGAATGGAAGTGTCCTTGTCCGAGACGGGTGGGCTCTCGCGGCGCCTCGAAGTGGCGGTTCCGGCGATCGAGGTTGCGAAGGAGGTGCAGGAGCGGCTGAAGCGCCTCTCGCGCACCGCGCGCCTCAAGGGCTTCCGGCCGGGTAAGGCGCCGCTGGCGGTCATCACCAAGCAGTTCGGTGAGCAGGTTCGTGCCGAGGTCGTCAGCGACCTGATGCGCAGCTCGTTTGCGCAGGCCGTTACCGAGCAGAACCTCAAGCCGGCCGGCGGTCCGCGCATCGAGCCGATCGCGCTCGGCCCGGAGGCCGACCTCAAGTACGCAGCCCATTTCGAAGTGCTGCCCGAGGTGCGCGTCAACTCCCCCGAGGCCATCAGCATCGAGCGGCCGGTCTCCGAGGTTACCGAAGCGGATGTCGATGCAATGATCGAGAACATGCGCGCCCAGCGGCCAGTGTTCACCCCCGTGGCGCGTGCGGCGGGTGATCGCGACCGGGTGCTGCTCGACTATCAGGTGCGGATCGGCGGCAAGCCTTTCGAGGGCGGAGAACAGAGCAATTTGAGTCTGGTGCTCGGGACGGGCCAGGCGATGCCGGAGCTCGAGCAGGGTTTGCAAGGCGTGACGGCGGGGGAGCAGCGCGTCATCCACGTCGTGTTCCCGCAGGCCCACCCCAATCGCAAGCTCGCCGGTCAGTCGGCGGAGCTGCACCTCTCCATTAAGACGGTGGAGGAGCAATCTCTTCCGGTGGTCGACGAGGAATTCTTTCGTGCTTACGGTGTCGAACAAGGTGGCTTGGCTGAGATGCGCGCCGAGGTTCGCAAGAGCATGGAGAAAGAGCTGGCCGGCGTGATCCGCAATCGGGTGCGCGGTCAGGTGCTCGACGCTCTTTACCAGAACAACCCCCTGCAGCTTCCTCGGGCGCTGATCGAGAACCAGGTGCAGCAACTGCAGCTCGAGGCGGCGCGGCGTCTTGGGATTCGCGACGTGAATCAGCTTCCGCCGGCGGACAGGCTCGAGGAGCCGGCGCGCCGCCGCGTTGCCCTCGGACTGCTCGTATCGAACCTCGTGGAGTCACAGGGGCTCAAGGCCGACCGCGACCGGGTACAAGCCCGGGTGGCGGAGCTCGTGGAGAGCTATCCGAATCCCGAGGAGGCGCGCCGCGCTCACCTGCAGAACCAGGAGGTGATGCGTCAGGTCGAGTCGTCGGTCATCGAGGATCAGGTGGTCGATTGGCTGGCCGAGCGCGCGCAGGTCACCGAACGGCGCATGACTTTCACCGAGCTCACCGGGTTCGGCCGGGACAATCACGATCATGGGCACGACCACGCGCACGATCATGGCCACACGCACGAGCATGACCACGCGCACGGCCACGGGCACCATCACGATCACACGCACGGGCATTCGCATGAGGCTAGCGACACATGAATGAGCGAGGCTTGAATCTGGTTCCGATCGTCGTCGAACAGACCGCGCGCGGCGAGCGTGCGTACGACATCTATTCGCGCTTGCTGAAGGAGCGCGTCGTGTTCGTGGTCGGCGCGGTCGATGACTACATGGCGAACATCGTCGTCGCGCAGATGCTGTTCCTCGAATCCGAGAATCCCGACAAGGACATCGCGCTCTACATCAACTCTCCGGGCGGAGTGGTGAGCGCCGGGCTCGCGGTGTACGACACTATGCAGTTCATCAAGTCTGACGTCAGCACCATCTGCATCGGCCAGGCAGCCAGCATGGGAGCGGTGCTGCTGGCCGGAGGCACGCGTGGCAAGCGCTATTGTCTGCCGCACGCGCGCATGATGATCCACCAGCCGCTCGGCGGCTTTCAGGGGCAGGCGGCGGACATGGAGATTCATGCCCGCGAGATGCTCGAGACGCGCGACCGGCTGAACAGGATCCTGGCCAAGCACACCGGCCAGAGCGTCGAACGTATCAAGCTGGACACGGATCGCGATCGGTTCATGGACTGGAACGAGGCCGTGCGCTACGGCCTGATCGACAAGGTTCTGGAAAAGCGCGGCGAATTGCCGGTGCCCGCACCGGTGAAACAGGACTGATTTGCCGTATTCCGGCCAGTACGTGGATCTGCCAGTGCCGCAAATGTCAAAGTAGTGAACCGCGTCATACAAGTCTCGCCAGCACAAGGACTTACGTCCCTACCCGCGCTTTGCTTCGCGCCGGGAGGCCGTGCTATAACAAACTGGCGTCTGCAGTGCCTTCGCCTGAGAAACCGGCACATGGCGCGGAGCGTATGAGGGACACCGATGAGTGAGGACTCCCGCAGCCGTCATGACGACGGCAAGCTCCTTTATTGCTCCTTCTGCGGGAAGAGTCAGCACGAGGTCCGCAAGCTGATCGCGGGCCCGTCGGTCTTCGTCTGTGACGAATGCGTCGAGCTGTGCAACGACATCATCCGCGAGGAGCTCGAGGATCGCGCGGAGCGCGCGCGGGACAAGCTTCCGAAGCCTCACGAGATCAAGAAGGTCCTGGATGAGTATGTGATCGGGCAGGAGCGTGCCAAGAAGGTGCTGTCGGTGGCTGTGTACAACCACTACAAGCGTCTGCAGACGCGCACCGGCTCGCGCTCCAAGGAAGATGTCGAGATCGCCAAGAGCAATATCCTGCTGATCGGGCCGACCGGCTGCGGCAAGACGCTGCTCGCCGAGACCCTCGCGCGGCTCCTCAACGTACCGTTCACCATTGCCGATGCCACCACGCTCACCGAGGCCGGCTACGTGGGCGAGGACGTCGAGAACATCATTCAGAAGCTGCTGCAGAAGTGCGACTACGACGTCGAGAAGGCCCAGACCGGCATCGTTTATATCGACGAGATCGACAAGATCTCGCGCAAGTCCGATAACCCTTCGATTACCCGCGACGTCTCGGGCGAGGGCGTGCAGCAGGCGTTGCTCAAGCTGATCGAGGGAACGATCGCCTCCGTGCCGCCCCAGGGTGGCCGTAAGCATCCGCAGCAGGAATTCCTGCAGGTCGACACCAGCAACATCCTTTTCATCTGCGGCGGCGCCTTCGCCGGTCTCGAGAAGATCATTCTCAACCGTACTCAGAAGAGCGGCATCGGCTTCACCTCCGAGGTGCGCGGGATCAACGCCCGCCCGCACGGCAGCGATCTCTTCCACGACGTCGAGCCTGAGGACCTGATCAAATACGGGCTGATCCCGGAATTCGTCGGGCGGCTGCCGGTGGTGGCGACTCTCGATGAGCTCGACGAGGGGGCTCTGATCTCGATTCTCACGGAACCGAAGAACGCTCTCACCAAGCAGTATCGTCGGCTGTTCGAGATGGAGGGGGCCGAGCTCGAGTTCCGTGAGGAGGCGCTGCGCGCAGTCGCACACCGCGCCATGGCGAGGAAGACCGGTGCACGCGGGCTGCGCACGATACTCGAGACCGTGCTGCTCGATACGATGTACGAGCTGCCCTCGATGCGCAACGTCGCCCGAATCGTGATCGACGAAGCGGTCATCGAAGGGCAGACAAAGCCCTACATCGTCTACGGCTCAGACGACGGTCGACTCGCGAGCGTCGACGAGCCGCGGCGTGCGTCGGGATCGAATCATCACTGAACGGCCTGTAAGGGCCTGAATCGGTCCGGAAGCGGTACGCCCGAAGCCGCGATCTGAAGGGCTCGTGAAGCGCGTCACCCTTGAAACGCGCGGCCCGGGCCTCATTTCCCGTTAAACTACCTATCGAACGCCGCCGGCCCGACGCGGCTGACAGACCCGCGGGGCCGCCCATCCGATCAGCTATCTGAGGGCTTGAGCGTGTCCGAACCGACTTTGCCGACTACTTCCCCGCCGACCGTCGTCGAGAATGTTCCGGTGCTGCCACTGCGTGACGTGGTGGTGTACCCGCACATGGTCATTCCGCTTTTCGTGGGGCGCGAGAAGTCCATCCAGGCGCTCGATGTGGCGATGCGCAGCGACAAGCGCATCATGCTGGTCGCCCAGAAGCAGGCCGACGTCGACGATCCCAAGGCCGACGACCTGTACCGCATCGCGACTGTCGCGACCATCCTCCAGTTGCTCAAGCTGCCCGATGGCACCGTGAAGGTACTCGTCGAGGGAGTCGACCGCGCGCGGATCGAGAAGCTGCATGCCGGCGAGTACTACTCTTCGGATGCCACGCTGCTGCCGGACGCCGAGGCCTACGACGAGAAGGAAATGGACGTGCTGGCCCGCTCGGTCATTTCCCAGTTCGAGCAGTACGTAAAGCTCAACAAGAAGGTGCCCCCGGAGGTGCTTACCGCGCTCGCAGGCATCGAGCAGGCGGGGCGGCTCGCCGACACGGTAGCGGCGCACATGTCGCTAAAGCTCGCCGAGAAACAGAAGGTGCTGGAGATCCTGGACGTCAAGAAGCGGCTCGAGCACATCCTGGTTGCCATCGAGAGCGAGATGGACGTGCTGCAGATCGAGAAGCGCATCCGCGGCCGCGTCAAGGCGCAGATGGAGAAGAGTCAGCGCGAGTACTACCTCAACGAGCAGATGAAGGCCATTCAGAAAGAGCTCGGCGAGATGGACGAGGGCGGCAACGAGATCCAGGAGCTCGAGCAGAAGATCGCAAAGGCCGGCATGCCGAAGGAGGCGCGCGAGAAGGCTGCGGCGGAGCTCAACAAGCTCAAGATGATGTCGCCAATGTCGGCGGAAGCCACCGTGGTGCGCAACTACATCGACTGGCTGGTCAAGGTGCCGTGGAAGAAGCGCACCAAGATCATCAAGGACATCGCCCGTGCGGAGAAGATCCTCAACGAGGACCACTACGGGCTCGAGAAGGTCAAGGAGCGCATCGTCGAGTACCTCGCCGTACAGCAGCGCGTCGACAAGCTCAAGGGTCCGATCCTGTGCCTGGTGGGCCCGCCGGGCGTGGGCAAGACTTCGCTCGGGCAGAGCATCGCCCGCACGACCAATCGCAAGTTCGTGCGCATGTCACTCGGTGGCGTGCGCGATGAGGCCGAGATCCGCGGGCATCGTCGCACCTACATCGGCTCGATGCCGGGCAAGATCGTGCAGAACATGGCGAAGGCCGGGGTGCACAACCCATTGTTCCTGCTCGACGAGGTCGACAAGATGTCGATGGACTTCCGTGGCGATCCGTCCTCGGCGCTGCTCGAGGTCCTCGATCCCGAGCAGAACTCGACCTTCAACGATCACTACCTCGAGGTCGATCTCGACCTGTCTGAAGTGATGTTCGTGTGCACGGCGAACAGCCTCAACATTCCGCCGCCGCTCCTCGATCGCATGGAGGTGATCCGCCTGCCCGGTTACACCGAGGACGAGAAGATGAACATCGGGCGGCGCTATCTCGTGCCGAAGCAGATGAAGAACAACGGCCTCAAGCCCGAGGAGCTGAAGCTCTCGGATACGGCCTTGCTCGACATCGTGCGTTACTACACACGCGAGGCCGGCGTGCGCAACCTCGAGCGCGAGGTCGCGAAAATCGCCCGCAAGGCCGTCAAGCATATGCTGCTGCACAAGAAGGGTCAGAAGGCGGTCTCGGTGACGCCACGCAACCTCGACAAGTACCTCGGCGTGCGCCGCTTCCGTTACGGCAAGGCCGAGGACATGAATCGCATCGGCCAGGTGACCGGACTCGCCTGGACGGAGGTCGGCGGAGAGCTGCTGACGATCGAGGCTGCCGTAGTCCCGGGCAAGGGCAAGCTGCAGCATACCGGTCAGCTCGGCGAGGTCATGCAGGAGTCGATCCAGGCAGCGATGACAGTCGTACGCAGCCGCGCACAGGTGCTGGGACTCGAGCCCGAGTTCTACCAGAAGCACGACGTGCACCTGCACATCCCCGAGGGCGCGACGCCCAAGGACGGCCCGAGCGCCGGCATCGGCATGTGCACCGCGCTGGTCTCGGCGCTGACGAAGATCCCGGTGCGCTCGGACGTCGCGATGACCGGTGAGATCACCTTGCGCGGCGAGGTACTCCCGATCGGCGGTCTCAAGGAAAAACTCCTTGCGGCGCACCGCGGCGGTATCAAGACGGTGCTGATCCCGGACGAGAACGAGAAGGACCTGGTCGAGATTCCGGACAACATCAAGGGAAATCTCGAGATCAAGCCGGTCAAGTGGATCGACGAGGTTCTCGGGGTCGCGCTCACGCAGCAGCCGTTGCCGAACGTGCAACCGGATGCGGCGACGGCGGCCCCGCCGCCACCCGCCGCAGACGTGGCCGCCGAAGGCGACGAGAAGCGCGCGCGAGCCCGACGACTGAAGCCGGTCGGGCCGCCCGCTCACTGACAAGGTCGACGCAGCCGGCAAAAGGGCCGCAAGGCCGCGGTGCGTCCGCACCGCCCTTTTGCCGGCGGTCAACGGAGTAATCTCCGACCAATGAACGAGGGTGCTTAGCTCAGCTGGTAGAGCGTCGCCCTTACAAGGCGAATGTCGGCGGTTCGAACCCGTCAGCACCCACCAGTCACTTATGTAATGCGCGCAGTCGGTAAACCGTCGGCGGCGTCAACATAGCTCGCGCCGAGACGTTGTAGGTTCATCCTGCGCGCGCGTTAGAATCCGGGCCAAGAAGCGCTCCCCTCAGCGGGAGGGACGGGGAATGAAAACGAGCTGGCGCATCGGCGTCTTGGCCGCCGCAGCAGCTGCCATTCTGGCGCTAGCAGCCTGTGGTGGGGATGACACCAGCGCTGCTGGGGGCGGGGGCAGCGGCGGTACCGCGAACGTACCGACGATAACGAGCCAACCTGCCTCGACCAGTGTTCCCGCAGGTGGCACGGCCACTCTGACGGTCGCTGCGACCGGTAATGGGACGCTGACCTACCAGTGGTACATCGAGGGCATTGCCTGTCCGAATTGCTATGCGGTGACAGGCGCGACCGCGCCGACACTCATCCTGACTGCCGCAAACGCGGGGACGGCTGGAGCGTATTACTGCATCGTCACCAACAGCCTGGGCGGCACCAAGGCCACGGCGACCTCGTCGTCCGCCGGTGTGAGTGTTGTTGAACCCAGGGGCAGCGGGGCCATCACCGCCGGTAGCGCGGTTCTGCCCAACACCACCGGGTATGTCGCCTCGGTCGCTCCACAGACTGGGGTCACTTATACCTGGACAATCTCGACCGGCACGATCACCGCGGGGCAGGGAACGACCGAGATTACGTATACCTCGGGGAATCTGGGGCACCTTCAGCTCACCGTGACCGTCTCAGGGCCGACTGCCGGCACGGTGGTGGGGGTGAAGAATCTCGTCGTCGTCTCATCGCTGCCGATCGTCAGCATATTCGCTCAGTCGAGCGTGCTGCCGGGGGCGATGGGCGTCCTGGCATCCACCACGTCCGCCGCGCCTGGCGGGACATACGCCTGGACAATGCAGAACGGCACCGCTTCAGCGACAGTGGTCGGACCGGTTACGACGGATACGCTCGCCTATAACGTGGGTGCTACCCCGGGCTCGTATCAGATCTCCGTCGACGTCACCGACCCAGCGGGCGCAGGCTCCGCCACGCGGACACTGCCGGTAGTGCAGGGAATGTTTCTCAAGGATGTGCGCGACATGGCCCAGCGGTCGCTGCACACTGCCACGCTCCTCATGGACGGTCGCGTGCTGTTCGCGGGCGGCGATGCCGGAATCCCTGGTTCGAGCAGCAGCAGTTATCTGCCGACTGTTGGCTCCGAGAGCAATATCGTCGCGACAGCGGAGCTTTTCGATCCCGTCACCACGACCTGGGCGATGGTGGGCTCACTGTCGACGGCCCGGGCGCAGCACACGGCGACCCTGCTCAATGACGGACGGGTGCTGGTGGCGGGTGGCCTCGACGCTATAGGGGCCGTACTCGCCTCCACCGAGATTTACAACCCAACGACGCGGAGCTGGACTCCAGGGCCTTCGATGTCCACAGCGCGCTCGCAGCCGTCCGCGACGCTCCTTTCAGATGGAAGGGTGCTGATCGCAGGCGGCGCCAATGCGAGCGAAGTTATCGGAACCGCCGAGGTCTATGATCCGGTGGCGAACACCTGGAGCAGCGCGGGTACGATGGTGAGCCCGCGGGTTCAGCAATCCGCGACGTTGCTGCCGAACGGACGGGTGCTGGCGGTGTCTGGTCTGACGGGCTCCGGCGTACAAGCTGCCAGCGCGGAACTCTACAATCCGACGACGAACAGTTGGCAGGCCGCACCCCCTTTGCCACAGGCGCCGACGTCGATCCTTCCCCAGGGCGCGGTCCTGCTTGCCTCGGGCAAGGTCCTGCAACTCGGTCAGATCGCCGAGATCTACGATCCGGCCAGCAATAGCTGGCAGCCGGCGGTCAACCCGTCGCCCGAGCAAAGCGGTACGGTGACCTTGGGAGTCAGTGCGGCGACCGCCATCCTGCTGCCGAACGGCCTCGTTCTCGCGGGCACGGGCGATTATTCCGCGATCTACGATCCGATCATGCAGGAGTTTGGTGCGGTGGGGATGCCCAATAATGCGCCGCCGTGGGACTTTGGCGGCGTCAACGGAACAGTGACCGCATTGCAGGACGGACGTGCTCTCGCCGACGGCGGCACCTTTGGGTTTCCGGTTTCAGCTGCCAACTCGCTGTCCATCCCCGCGCTCTACGATCCTACGCAGAACAGTTGGTCCCTGGCGGGCTCGCAGGCTTACTCGGGCTATTACGCCGCCAGCGGTGTGCTTGCCAACGGAGAGGTATTGGTAACCGGGGGCAGTGTGCTCAGCATGTCAACGGCACTCAATACCACCGCTCTTTTCAATCCCGCGACCAACATCTGGACGCCGGCAGCTGCAATGTTGACCGAGCGTCAGCAGCACACGGCGACCGTGCTGCAGAATGGCAATGTCCTGGTCACCGGTGGTGTTGCCAACGACGTCCTCAGCAGCGCTGAGCTGTACGATCCCTCGGCAACTACCTGGCGCTCGGCGGGAACGATGAGTAGCCCGCGCTATCAACACACCGCTTCACTCCTCGCTAGCGGCCTGGTGCTGGTCGTCGGCGGAAACAATCTCGTCGGTACGTGCACCTGCACGACCTTCGTCGCCTCGGCAGACCTTTACAATCCGGCGACCAACAGCTTCACGCCTACCGGGGCGCTCGTGACGGCGCGCTACGCACACACGGCCACAGTGCTCGCGAACGGTAAGGTGCTGGTCGCGGGCGGATTCGGAGGACCCACCAGCACTCTGCAAAGCGGCGGTGCGCCGCTCTCGAGTGCCGAGCTCTACAACCCGACGACGGGAACGTGGACCGTCACTGGCTCGATGACGACGGCACGGACGAATCACACCGCGACCCTGCTGCCCTCCGGGGAAGTGCTGGTCGCGGGCGGCTACACCGGAACGGCGACGACGGCGACCGCCGAGGTCTACGATCCATCGAGCGGTACCTGGAGCGCCGTCGCGTCCATGAACACCCCGCGCCAATCGCAGCAGGCCGTGCTCCGTTCTAACGGCACGGCACTGGTCGTTGGTGGGCTCAACGATACGAGCAGTGCCGTCATCGGTGTCGGAACGACCGAAGTCTACAATCCCACCGCCAACACCTGGACGCTCTCCGGTTCTATGGTGACCACGCGGCAGTACTTCGTGCTGAATGCCCTCAACGACGGCCGCATTCTGCTCGAGGGGGGTTCGCCGAACGCATCAGGGCTGCCGGAGTTCTACAACTAGGCCTCATCTGCGTGCTCCCTCTGTGCTCAGGCGTACCCATCTTCGCCCCGCTTACAGCCGGAATCGACGATCTAAGTTGTTGATGTTCCTTTGATCGCCTGCCCTTACAAGGCGAAGGTCGCAGGCTCGAGATATCGCACTCAGCATAACCGCTGCGTGAGCTTGGGCAGCTCCCCACATGGTTGCTTGACAAAACGTCATGGCAGGCAGAGGCTCCGCCGATTGCCGCGGCGGGTCCGCTCCGGAATCCGTATGCGGCGGCCCACGGATGGCGAGCAACACAGCAGTCGCCGCCCTGGGAGGGGGTTCTCTGAGCGAGCCGCGCTACAAGGCGTTCATCAGTTATAGCCATCGCGACGAGCTCTGGGCGACGTGGCTGCACAAGTCGCTCGAATCCTATCGACCGCCCAAACAGCTCGTCGGGACAAAGACCAGCCGCGGCGAAGTACCCCGACGCCTCAATCCCGTGTTCCGGGACCGCGAAGAGCTTGCCTCGGCCACCGAT
>Ga0307476_10000379_pt1 | contig 36772 bp, 28 predicted proteins | sample atmos_gasesECM2C_2_FD_203314 | JGI IMG/M metagenome (GOLD analysis project Ga0307476, IMG submission 203314) | Hardwood forest soil microbial communities from Morgan-Monroe State Forest, Indiana, United States - atmos_gasesECM2C_05 | ecosystem: Environmental > Terrestrial > Soil > Temperate... | reverse complement strand
AAACCCCCAATGCAACCAAAATAAAGCGGTTCATAGATTTTCTCCTGAGTCCGAGGGGAGACACACGCATCTCGGCACTAGACCTGGATTATGATACGCGGACTTGGCCACGCCGGTTCCCCTGATTATTATCGCGTTGATCAAATCTTTTTAAGGCAGCGCCGTAGTCGTCCCGCTACAATGTTCCCATGCCTGCATCGGCTCCAAAACGGCAGCCGCATCCGTCCGAACACCACCGCACACCCCAAATCTACACCTTGGAAGCCACCGGTCTGCTGGTGATCGCAGCTTTGATCCTGGTCGTGACCCTGGTTCGCTACTGGCATCACATTGCCTGGGGCCTGCGCTGATCGTGGTTGATCCGCTGCTCGTGGTGGTGTTGGGTCCGACAGGAAGCGGGAAGACCGCGCTTTCCCTCGCCTTAGCCGAGCGCTTTCATGGCGAAGTGGTGAATTGCGATTCCGTCGCTATGTATCGCGAATTCGAAATTGGAACCGCGAAGCCAAACGCTTCCGCGCGCGCGCGCGCTCCACATCATTTGCTCGACTTTGTGGATCCCACCAGCTACATCACCGCCGGCGAGTATGCGCGTCTAGCGCGAGAGGCTCTTGCCGAAATCAAGTCGCGCCAGAACCTTCCCATTGTGGTGGGAGGCACCGGGCTGTATCTCCGCACCCTGCTCGACGGACTGTTCCCCGGCCCGCAGCGTTCCGAGGATCTGCGCGAACGGCTGCGTCGGCGCGTAGAACAAAATGGCGCAGACCACCTGCACCGCATCCTGCGCCGGCTCGATCCTGCCGCCGCCGCCAAGATTCACGCCAATGACATTCCCAAACTCATCCGTGCCATTGAGGTTTGCCTCGCCTCGCGCCAGAAAATGACCGAGATGTGGAAGCAGGGCCGCGATCCTTTGACCGGCTTCCGAATTCTGCGTCTCGGCCTGAATCCCGACCGCGACCAACTCTATATTCGCATCCACCAGCGTGCAGAAAGAATGTTCGAGTCAGGCCTGCTGGAAGAAACCAGACAGCTGCTGGCAAAATACGGAAATGCTGCCCGGCCTCTCACTTCACTGGGATACAAGCAGTCCATGCAACTGCTGCGAGGTGAGATCAATGCCAGGACCGCATTGCAAATGGCACAGCAGGCCCATCGCAACTACGCCAAACGCCAGATGACCTGGTTCCGCCGCGAGCCCGAGGTGATCTGGCTCGAAGGCTTCGGCGACGACTCCGCCATCCAGCAAAGAGCAACAGCGTTGGCGGTAGAGACGTAGCTAGCTACGTCTCTGCCCGGGCTCACTCGGCTTCGAGCTTTTCCGCAATCTCCAGCAACTTGCGGACGCTATTCCAGTTTCTGGCAGTTCCAGAGGTTCCCAGAGTCTTCGCGATCGCGGCCCACGACAGTTTTGGGCGGGCAATGCCGTTGGGAAAATAGATGTAAATCTCGCGACCGTCGATGAACAGTTCCTCAGGGTCGGCCTTAATCTTGAGCACCTGCTCCCGACCTTCCGCACTAGGATTCTCGGCGAGGAAGGTAACCAGGAATTTGCTGGGATCGATTCCACGCCGACTTGCAAACGGGTTTCTTGCGATTACGCCTCTAAGTTCGGAAGTGGTGCGGACGACAACGGCGGGGCGAAAACCGAAACCGCGCTCGATCGCATCCTCGATCCGCTGGGCCAGCGCGGTAAGATTTCGCTCCTTGGTCCGGAAAACTACGTTGCCGCTCACTACGTAGGTTTGCGCGTCACGCAATCCGAGCTTTTCATACAGCGCGCGCAGCGCCTCCATCTTGATCTGGTTGTGGCCGCCGACATTGACGCCACGCAGCATGGAAACGAGCACTGCCATGACGACGCTATTATATCTGCCACACGGAACTGCTAAACGCAAACCCGATTCCAGACGCCGTCCGATGTCGGCGAAATTCCTACTGTCGCAGAGTTTCGTTGTTCGTCTGGTGAGGATGGAGGCCGGACTGGTGAAATGCCTCGGAGGCTTGCGGCGGCTGGCAAGCTTCTCCGGTTGCTCCGCGTGCGCCGCCGACGAATTGAAAGCGCCCGTCGCGCAAAAGTTTGTAGCGGCGTCCGCGCCAATCGATGGTGCTGCCGAAGAATCCGGCGACCCAGATAAGAAAGCTAATCAGGTCCTCGAGTGGAATAAGCCACCATCGCCGGCGGGTGAGCGGGTCGTGGAGAACCCACTCGGCCGTGCTCCATGCGGCCAATGCGCGAAGGACAACGGTCAAGGCTACCAGGGGCCAAAGTTTTGGCGCCGCCAGCCACAGCAGCGCAGCCAGGGGAAGAGGATTGGTGAAAATCTCTCCCCAGTAGCCAGCCGGACGGGAGCGTCGCGTGCTTCGCGCCCAGCGCAGGCGATGCTGCAGATTTCGTTTAAAGGTCTGACTGCCAATGCGGTGCTCAATTACGCAGGAAGAGAGGACCACACGGTATCCCAGGCGGGGTGCGCGTTTGCCAATTACGAAATCTTCGGCGAGGTAGTGGCCGAGGTCGGCGAAGCCGCCCATGGCTTCGATAGTCTCACGGCGCGCGGCGAGGGTTGGGCCCAGGGCAAAATCCATTTCTCCCACCAGCCACGCCACCAGTACGCCAGCCAGAAATTCCGTGTTCATCCCGATGGCTTCAAGACGCGACCAAAACCCCGGTCCCGGCACAGCCCGGTAGGGACAGGTGACGACACCCACGGGCGCGCGCTTTGATTCAGTCGGTTGTAATTCGGCGGACTGGAACTCGGCTGCGATACGCCGCAGCAGGTCGGGCGAAACGTACACATCGCTGTCACTCATCACCAGGATGTTGTGTTGGGCTCGCGCCACGAGATGTCCCAGACTGTGCGCTTTTGCATTCGGGACGGTCGGCGCGCCGGTCTCGATCACTTGAACTTTCGGACCCTGCGGAAACTCGCGCCTTACTTTTTCCACGACCGCGACCGCGGGATCGGAAAGCGCGTGGACGGCAAAGAGAATTTCGTAGTGTGGATAATCCTGGGTGAAGAAGCTGCGCAAATTTTCTTCCAGGCGGTCGTCTTGTCCGCAAAGCGGCTTCAGGACGCTAATGGCGGGTGGTGTGGTGAGCGGGGGCAGAAGAACGCCGAGGTAACGGCGCGACGCGATCGCACTCAACACGCAATACACCCACGAACCCAGCTGCAGCAGAACTAGCAGGGCCACAAGGGCCGACATCAGCAGCACCATATCAATTTCCAGCAGAATTTATTTGCCGGACAGCACAATTTGGAACTATTGTCATCTAACGTATCCGGTTAAACATATCCGGTAGAAAGTCTGCAATCCACCAAAGACACCAGGGTTTCTATTGCCGACTGCATTTCAGTATAAGTGGCCGCGTGCAGAAAAGGGCACCGCCTTCGCAAGCGTCGGCGGTTCGTTTAGTCGATGAGAATTAACACAGGCAGTTCCGTTCTTGTCGCCGTACTGCTCTTGTCCGCGGTCTGCCTTGCTCAACTGCCAACATCTCGTTGCGACGCAAGCGGAAGCTCTCTTCAGGACTGCACTTTCCCGACACAGTTCGAGCCGGTCCAGGTTCAAACCTTAACATCAACATCCCAACGGAACCCAGTGGACCGAAGTGCAGGAACGACACCGAGCTCCGAGGCGGCCACCGATGCTGCGGCAGATTCCAGCAGTGCCGAACTGGTCACTGCGCCCGCTAAGGAGGAAGGGTTTCATTGGCGTCGAGCTCTATCGGAATCGTTCACCTTCCTGGTAATCGAGCAGGCGTATGTAGTGCACACCGACTTCAACTGGGTAGTGTCAGAAAACGGAGTGCCATTCAATCACTTTTGGCGAGACTACAAGCAGTCGCTCTCGGAGTGGGTACATTCCGGGTGGAACGACGGCGATCCCAATTGGTTCGGCTATGTGGGGCATCCGATTCAGGGAGCGTTGACCGGATTTATCCAGATTCAGAACGATCCTTCGTCAGAGAAACTGGAGTTTTCCCGGACCAAAGCCTACTGGTTGAGCCGGTTTAAGGCTACTTTGTGGAATGCCGCTTACAGTACGCAGTGGAATCTGGGGCCGTTGAGTGAGGTCACCGTCGAGAAGTACGGCACGAAAACCAGGCCGCCATGGAATTACAACGGATCCTTCCCCTGTTCGCGGCATTGCTTGACCGGTGTGGGGCAGATTGACATTGTGATGACCCCGCTCGGTGGCACAGGCTGGCTGATCGGAGAAGACTTTTTGGATAGTAAGGTTGTACGACGCGTGGAGGATGCGACACAGAACCGTTTTCTGATTGACACGGCGCGTGTTGCCCTTAATCCTATTCGCGGCGGTGCCAATATGCTGCACGGCAACCGTCCCTGGTATCGTGCGTCCCGCGATACTCGAGCCGTGACCCTTTTCAGCGATCACAAACCTGCGGTCTCTGCGCGTGAGACCGAGAAAACACAAGCTCCTGACCACGGGGATGTGTTTTTAGGATACTCCCACATGGGTCCGGTTCGCTGTCAGGCAATATCTTCTTCTGTCAAGGTGGTCTGCGATCCGGTTTCGGCGAGAGCCTCAAACCTGAGCGGCTGGGATGCCTCTATGGAGAAAAAGTACCTTCGCTACTTTGGAGCTGTTGCCGATTTTAGCGGACAGTATGGCGGTGTGACCCAGCGCAATTTCCTGTTCGGTGTGCGAGGGGGAGCTGCGATTGGACGATTCCGGCCGTTTGCGCAGGCATTGTTTGGAGCTGTGCGCACCCGGGAAGTTGGTTTCGCATCCTTAAAATCGGATACATCTTTCGCTGAAGATCTAGGGGCAGGCCTCGATTTTCGGCTTATGCATTTACTGAGCTGGCGCCTTCAGGCGGATGAAGTCAAGACAGGGTCGCCAACTTATGAGCGGCGCAATCTTCGTCTGGCGTCTGGATTGGCCGTGCGATTTTAGCGGCCCGGGGAAAACGAGTTCCTTCCTTTTGGGGGCGCGCGGGGAAATCCCCGAAATCCTTGCGGGACCCCTAAGGACTTGACGGTATTCCCAGGTCTAGGAAAACTGGGCTATCCTGTTGCCTAAGTAGGGGAGATGCAAATATTAACTGCTATCCTTCTCGCATTTTGCAGCGAAAACATATATCCTTGGGTGCAATCAAAGGCTTTCATTTTTAAAAGGGAGCACCGAAGACATCGCGTGAGGGGGCGCATGCGACGGTGTAGAGGTTCGTTATGTCCGATGCGATCGAGAGCGTGCAGGTTTTCATATTGGCCGAGAATCGCCTTCTGCGCGAAGCCCTTACGCGCATTCTAAGCAAGAAAAATGACATCCGCGTCGTTGGCGCATCTGCTTTCTCCCCTGACGTCGTAGAGCAAATCAGTGGCGCCGCTCCGGATGTCCTGTTGTCCGACTCCGCTGCAATCGCGCTCTCAGACTTGCGCTTGGTCTCTGAGGTTCGCGCGGCGATCCCCGGTCTCAAGGTGATCATGATTGGAATGGACGCTGACCGTGAGACCTTTCTGCGTGCCGTGCGCGATGGAATTGTGGGCTTTGTGCTGAAAGACGCCTCCGCAATGGAAGTGGCAACCGCCGTTCGTTCTGTGGCCAACGATGAGGCGGTTTGTCCGCCTAGCCTTTGTTTAGCCTTGTTTGAACGCGTGGCCAATCAGAGCCCCCAACCCGCCAGCTTTGTGATCCGGCACAATCTCGGCCTGACTCGCCGGGAGCAGCAACTGGTTCACATGATTAGCCGCGGACTCACGAATAAGGAAATCGCCTCGCAGTTGAATCTCTCGGAACAGACGGTGAAGAACCACATTCATCGCATGTTGCGCAAAGTGGGAGCAACCAACCGGTTGGGTGCGGTCGAGCTCTGCCGGATGCCAGGGGCGGTCGTATGACCTAAATACCGCCGTTTTCGGTGTAGGTACTTTTTGGTACTTATCTGTTACCGGAGCGGGGCTTCACGGAACCTTCTTGGTACTATCTGCGTTGAATCTCTGGACCTGATTTGAGTCTTACTTTTTTGAGGAGAACAGGAGACACTGTCCGGCACGGAGAGGGTCGTGCAAAAAATCAGAGTGTTGGTTGCCAATCGGCCGCGCTTGATGAAAGACTTGGTCCTCGCGATCATAGGGGATCAACCCGATATCGAAGTCGTCGGCGAAACCCAGGATGAAGCGGAAATCACGGAATTGGTGGAACGCACCCGTCCTGACTATTTGATCATTGCCTTGGAAAATCCCGAAGTTCGTCCGGGTTTGAGCGGGTTCTTGCTAGGCCGCTATCCGGAAATGAAGATCCTGGCGCTGGCCGCGGAACGCAATAGCGGCATTTTTTATTGGGCGTTTGTGGATATTCGCTCTCGGCACGTCGAATCGTCGGAGCAGGGCATTTTGAGTGTTCTGCGAAACAAGCAGGAGTTGGTTGGAATTTAAACGCACGGATGCGGATTACGAACAGGACGACGTCGGAAGGGAAGGCGGTCGCGAAACTGATCTGTCTGCCTATCGGGAGTTTTCTAGGTCGCGGAGTTGTAGCCACTCGAGCTCAACTCTCCGCGACTTCGCGCGTTAAGAGGGGTTTGGATACGCGTTGGCTCTACGGGATTCTGCCGCGAGACAATAAGTAACTGTGTCGCGCAGCAGGTAAAGCCGTTAGGCCAACGAATTGATATGGGTTAGCTCACAGATGCCCTGTAAGTGAGGGGGCGAAGCTGCAACTAACTAGGGTCTTACAATGGGGGGATTGGCGACTTTGACGGAAAGCTCTGATCTCGCTCCCGCGACTGGATCTTTGCAGTCCGACCCGGCGGCCCAATTGCGAACTCACTGGTACGCAGCCCATGTCTGCTCGCGTCATGAGAAGCAAGTTGCGCGGCAATTGGAAGAGCGGCGTGTAAGTTGTTTTTTGCCCGTGTATCGCAGCGTTCGCCGATGGAAAGACCGGCGCAAGGAACTGGACCTGGTGCTGTTTCCAGGCTACGTTTTTGTCCACCTCGATTTGAAGGATCGTTTACGGGTGCTGCAGGTGCCTAGTGTGGTTCGCTTCGTGAGTTTCAATGGCCAGCCCGCAGCCCTTCCGGATGCCGAGATTGAGGTTCTGGTCAACGGATTAGCCAAGGGGGTGCGCGCTGAACCGCATCCCTATTTGAAAGTAGGACACCGCGTGCGCGTGAAATACGGCCCCTTGGCTGGCACGCAAGGCATCCTGGTGCGCCGGAAAGATAAGTTTCGGGTTGTGCTTTCGATCGACTTGATCATGCGTTCGGTCGCGGTCGAAGTGGATGAGGCCGATGTTGAGCCCTGCTGAAATGTCATTTAGACCATCGACAGTCAAGAGATTGCGGCTGCTTCCAGCCGCGCAGAGGTGTTATGAGTAGATTCTCCCGAATGTTCCATCATTGCGCAGGTATTCTTTCGCTTTGCGGAGGGCTGTTATTTTCTGCGACCGCGTGGAGTCAACAGCCAGCAGCCTACAGCCGCAGCACCGCAATCGATCAAGCGAACTCTCGCGCCGAACACGAAGCGGAACAGATGGTTTCGCTCTCGCCCGATAGAATCCTCAACATCCTTCGCCAAGAACCCGGATTGCTGTTCCAAGTAAAGAAGGCGCTGGTTAGAAAAGCCTTCGAGCAGGGAAGAATACTCGATCCGAATGACCTGACAGACGATGCTCTATTCGCTCTGATTCGCCAGGATGACAACATCCGCGTGATTGCGACCCGCGAGATCGTCGATCGCTCCTACATCAAGGCCAAACCCACCCGAGAGGAACTCGCACGAGATCTGCCCTGCCGGGAGTCGATGCCCACCAGTACTGAGGCTCTCGCCGCCAAGCAGCCGGATCAGTCATCATCAAGCACAACCGCGAAGCACACTCCGAGCCAAGAGGAGGCGTACTGGCTCAAGCATGAGAACGATTTAGATTGTTATCTGACTCAGTATCTTCCCCATGGGAATGTGCCATACTACGGACAGCCGCTAGGCACGCAAACACCTGCCCGGCAACAATACCCGGCGCAGTATTCATCTCAGCAGCAATATCCCCAGCAGGGGTATCCCCAGGAGCAGTATCCCCAGCAACAGTATCCGCCGTCGCAGGGGCCCCAGCAGAATCCGTCCAACGACTATCGCCGTCAGCTTGAGCTTACGCAGACGCAACCGTCCCAAGGCTACTTTGGTATGGACAGCGATCAAAGCGAGATGGCAAGCATCCAACCCGATGAGCTTCCCAGTCTGCTGAGCGCGAGCCAGACTAGCGGGGCTCCTTCAGGATTCTCGAGCAAGGGTGTGGGGGCGATGGGTTCGGCCGCCTCAGGTTCTAGCCCTATACCGGACATCGGTTCGTCTTTCGGTTCTCCTCTGGGTTCTTCGATTGGGTCTTTGCTCGGGAATCAGAACGGTGCTTCTGGATTTCCTCAGCAAGCCCGTCTTGAGAACCAGAGCCGCTTTCCGCTGCAACAGTATTCGCTTCCTAAGCCACCGCAGCAACCAATGCTTCGCCATCGACCCAATCCTTATGCCGATGTGCCCTCTCTGTACGACCTCTACGCCCAGTACTCGAAGCGTTCCCCTAAGTTAGAACGTTTCGGAGAGGACGTTTTTCGCAACGGCACCGGGAACCTCGACGAGTTGCCCATGGATTTACCCGCAGGGCCCGACTATGTCGTCGGCCCCGGCGACGGTCTAACCATCAGCCTCACAGGAGGAATTTCGCAGCGCTTGCAGCGGGTAGTCGATCGCGAGGGTCGCGTGGCTTTGCCTGAGGTCGGAGCCGTTGAAGTGACCGGGCGGAGCTTGGGCGATGTGCAACATTTGGTTCAGACGGTTCTGCGCGGGCAGTTCCGCGGTGTCGATGCCGATGTCTCTCTCTCTCGCATCCGCACGGTTCGTGTATATGTGACCGGTGATGTCGAGCGTGCCGGCGCATACGATGTGAGTTCCCTCTCCACTCCGCTGAATGCTCTCTACATCGCGGGCGGCCCAACGTCGGGCGGTTCCTTGCGAATTCTGCGCCACTACCGTGGCAATAAACTCGTGCAAGAGGTCGATGTTTACGACCTGTTACTGCACGGCATTCGTGGCGATGTACAGAGACTGCAGGCCGGAGACACCATTCAGGTTCCGCCGTTGAAAGGTGAAGTCACGATCGAGGGTATGGTGCGTCGGCCCGCGATCTATGAATTGAACGGCGAAAAGGGTCTCGCGGAAGTCTTAGAGCTCGCCGGCGGCGTTTTGCCTTCCGGCACATTGCGTCACGTGGATGTGGAGCGCGTGGAAAGCCACGAGAGCCGCACCATGCTGCGTCTCGACATTCCAGAGACGGATAGCGACGCCGGCGTCAACAAGGCACTCGAAGATTTCGCGGTCCAGGACGGAGACAAGATCAAGATCACTCCGATCTTGCCCTATGCCGACAAGACCGTTTATCTCGACGGCCACGTTTCTCGTCCCGGCAAGTTCGCCTACACGGACGGCATGAAAGTGACCGATCTGATCAAGTCGTATAAAGATCTCTTGCCCGAGCCTTCCATCACGCATGCGGAGATCATCCGCCTCGCCCAGCCTGACTTCGCGCCCGAAGTACTTGCTTTCAATTTAGGCGATGCGCTTGCAGGCAAAGATCAGGATTTAGTGCTGAAGCCATTTGATATCGTGCGTGTCTTTGGAAGATTCGACTTCGAAGACCCGCCAGTGATTACAGTTACCGGGGAAGTAAGGGACCCGGGAGATCACTTGACCAACGGAGTGGCCCACCTTAGTGACGCGGTTTATTTGGCTGGCGGAACGACTCGCGATGCTCTGCTTACTGACGCGCAAGTCTTTCGCAAGACTAGCGATGGCAAGCTGGAAGTCATCAACGTCGATCTGGGCAAGGCACTGGAAGGCGATGCGAAAGACAATATCGCCCTTGAGCCCAAAGACCGGGTCTTCATTCACCGGGATCTTAACAAGCTCGACCCGCCGACGGTTGCCATCGAAGGAGAGGTTGCACGTCCGGGCAAGTATCCTCTCGGCGACAATATGACGGCAGCTGCGCTCGTGCGCCTTGCCGGTGGTTTTAAACGGGGCGCCTATACGCAAGAAGCGGACTTAACGCGTTACGAAGTGGAGCAAGGCAGCAAAGTTGTCAGCGACCACGTGGCCGTTCCCATTGCGAAAGCCATGGCCGATGAGCCTGACGCCGACGTTCGCCTGCGCGATGGCGACGTTCTCGCCATCAAACAACTTACCGGATGGAAAGATGTCGGGGCGATGATTACCGTCACCGGAGAAGTCGTCCATCCCGGCACCTACGGCATCCAGGATGGTGAGCGCCTAAGTTCCATCATTCAGCGTGCGGGCGGCTTCCGTAGCGATGCCTATCCCTACGCAGCGGTATTTGAGCGACAACAAATCAGAGAACTGGAGGAGAAAAATCGCGCCGACTTGATGGATCGAGTGCAAGGCGAAGCCGCCAATATCAAGAGTATTCCCGAGCAGAATCAGGAAGACATCTTGGCCAAGCAGGCGGCCGTGGAGCAGTATCAGGCTACGCTGCAGAAGCTGCAAAATGCTCCCCCGCAAGGGCGGATGGTTGTGCACATCTCCAGCAATTTGAAGCATTGGACGAACAGTTCGTCCGACGTGCAGGTGCGCGCAGGGGACACGCTTTACGTCCCGAAGAGGCCTGGAGTTGTATTGGTGGATGGCGCAGTGTACAACCCGACCGGAATTACGTTCAAGCCCGGCAAGAGCGCGGGATGGTTTCTCAATCAAGCGGGTGGTCCAACGCAGACTGCGAATAAAAAGGGCGTTTTCGTGATCCGCGCCGATGGATCTGTGGCGGGCGGTCCGGGCGGACTGTTTGGGGGAGGCGCAGAGAGTGTGGCGATGCAACCAGGGGACATGGTGGTTGTTCCTGAGAAGGTATTCACTATCAGCCGTGCGTGGCAAAACACGGCGACAGCCGCTCAGATTGTGACTGCAGTTGCTATTGCTGCCTCATACGCCAAGAACTTCTGACGAGTAGGATGTCGTTTGATTCTTTTGCGGGTTAAGAGTGCGATTTTTCAGCGCGCAATACTGTTACTTGCCATGATGCCTTTTGCGGCTGCGCAAACCCCTTCGTCCGGCACACCTTCTGCTTCAACTTCCAGTGGCACGGCGGCGGACAGTTCTTCAAAGTCGTCGAAGACGAACCCTTATGAACTACAACCCGGCGAAGATCCTGAAAACCACTTGATTTCGCCTTTCGTTAAACACATTGTCACCGATCAAAAAGAGTTCTGGACGAGTCCAGCGCGCCTTCGCACAAAAGATCTCAAGTGGATCTTGCCAGGCGCTGGAATCACTGCAGCCTTCATCGCCAGCGATAGCTGGTGGGCGAAGCAGGTGAACCCCAGTCACATGCAAACCAGCTTGCATATTTCAGATTACGGTACGTATTCCCTGATTGGTTTGGGTGGAGCCTCTTTCGTCTTGGGTCACATGACCCATGACGATCACTTGCAAGAGACAGGGCTCCTGACGGGCGAGGCCGCAATCAACGCCACCGGGGTGGCGTACCTGTTTAAAGAAATTACACAAAGACAGCGCCCACTTGAAGGAAACGGAAATGGCGATTTCTTCAAGGGAGGCGCCTCATTCCCCTCGGAACACTCGGCCATCGCGTGGTCGATCGCCAGTGTCTGGGCGCACGAATATCCCGGCTGGCTTAGCCAAATGGCCGCGTACGGGTTGGCTTCCGCGATTACGATTACCCGGGTGACAGCTCAGCAACACTTCCCGTCCGATGTCGTCGTCGGCAGCGCGCTAGGCTGGTACTTCGGCCGCCAGGTTTACCGCGCGCATCACGATCCGGAATTGGGAGGTTCTCCCTGGGGCAGCTCGGTCGACGAGAACACGGGTGACAAAGTTCGCAACCCCGCATACATGGCTTCCCCGTACGTGCCGTTGGACAGCTGGATCTATCCCTTGCTGGAGCGGCTCATAGCGTTAGGCTACATGAAGTCCAACGTGCTGGGTATACGCCCATGGACTCGTCTACAATGTGCTCGCATGGTAGAGGAGTCTGGAGAGAAGCTCGGAAACGGCGAAGATGATTCAGCGGATGCGGGTAAGATCTACAAGTCCCTTGCTCAAGAGTTTGCTCCGGAAATAGCGCGTCTAGACGGCGCAGCGAATGTGGGAGCGCAGGTCAACTCCGTTTATACGCGAATGACGGGCATTTCAGGAACCCCACTCCGCGACAGCGACCACTTCGGACAAACAATCAGCAACGATTATGGCCGGCCCTACTGGACGGGCTTCAATAACATCACTGGTTTAACTGCGCAGGCGGAGGCCGGTCCTCTGGCTTTCAATCTCCAAGCCGAGTATCAGCATGCTCCCGCGATGCCGTCCTATTCTCCCGCGGTTCTGTCAGCCGTCGCGGCGGCAGATGGTACGCCCCCTCTGGCTAATGGCACAGCACAAGTGAATCAGTTGCGGCTTCTCAATAGCACGGTTTCGCTCAACATTAATGACGTGCAGTTGTCCTTCGGAGACCAGAGCGCATGGCTGGGGTCGGGAGAATCGGGATCGTTCCTGATGAGCAACAATGCCCCGCCATTCCCGATGTTCCGGATCGACGATGTCCAGCCGCACGAAATTCCCGGGCTCTCAAGAGTCTTAGGTCCTTTCCGTGCAGAATTCTTCATCGGCCAGCTCTCCGGGCATCATTGGGAAACCTGCATTGTCGCGAGCTGTCAAACCTTTCCTGGCTATCCTACGGTTGTTGGTCCGACCATCAACCCCCAACCCTTCATCCATGGCGAGAAGATAAGTTTTCAGCCCACTGCGAACTTCGAGTTTGGTATGGGCATTACCGCGATGTTCGGTGGCCCTGGCCTGCCCGTAACTTTCGACAATTTCTTTCGGACCTATTACGTCCACTCCAACACTGCGGCCAACAATCCGGGCAAGCGTATATCCGAGGCTGACTTTTCGTATCGCGTCCCGCACTTGAGGAATTGGTTGACCTTCTATTTTGACTCTTTGGTTACTGACGAGGTATCGCCGATCGGTTCGACCCGGGCGAACGTGAACCCAGGAATCTACATGCCGCGTCTGCCGAAAATCCCGAAATTGGAACTTCGGGCCGAAGGGTTCAATGAATCCCGAACCAAGGAATTCTCGCCGGGCTTCGTCTATTCCGACAACCGTCGTTTCCTGAATGGATATACGAATGATGGGTATTTAATGGGAAGCTGGATAGGCAGAGCGGGACGGGGCGGTCAAGGCTGGTTGACATACTGGCTTTCTCCCCGAAATAAAGTTCAGCTCGGCTATCGATTGCAGGGGGTCTCGCCCAGGTTTATTCAAGGGGGCAGGCTCGTCGACTATTCGGCGCAAAGCGAGTTTATGATCGGACGCAGCGTGGCAGTTTCGGGTTTGTTTCAGTATGAACAATGGAAATTTCCGGTATTAAGTACGAACGGACAGTCGGATGTAACTGCATCCTTGCAGGTGACTTTTTATCCACAATGGCGAACTCACTGATCCACAGAGTTGGCCGGCCTGAACTTGCTGAACCAACCGATTTAATTTTATTTTCTTAGCCGAAGTTCTTACAATACTTCACGTAGACCGACGATGGTGATCGCTGGCACGGGTGAAACCTCTTTAGAAGTGTCCTCACCCTTTCGACATTGTGCGTTCTGGAGATGCAGTTAGTGGATCGCTTAACTCAAACTACACTGGAAAACCCTGGAGAGCAGGATCTTGTGCGGTCATCCGATATGCTTGAGGCGGATGTTGAGCAAGAAGCTGGCGAACGTGAGCTACTCCCGAGGCTTCGGCTTCTATGGGACCAGCGTGTTCGTTTGGCGAAAGCTACCTTAGCGGGTGTTGTGCTTGCTGCGATCATCGCGGAGTTGATCCCCAACCTTTATGAGGCGAATGTTCAACTGATGCCTCCCGATAACAGTGCGCTTTCGGGTACATCAGCCATGTTAGGCCTGATGCTCGGCTCCGGTGGGTTAGGTGGTGCAACTGGTGGTGGTTCTTCATCTGGTGGCCTCGCTGGGACGGTTGGAGATCTTTTGGGTGCGCAAAAGCCTGGCGCCTTGTTCATCGGCATACTTGGAAGCCGTACCGTCGCGGACAGGCTGATTGACCGCTTCGACCTGCGCAAGGTTTACTGGTGCAAGACCTACGCATCGACGCGAAAAAAACTGGCTTCACGCGTAGCCTTCCAAGAAGACAAGAAGTCTGGCATCATCAAGATCACGGTCGAAGATCGGGATCGCACGCGAGCTACTGTGATGGCACAAGCCTACGTGGATGAGCTCGATGCGTTGCTCGCGCATGTCAACACTTCCGCCGCTTCCCGAGAGAGGGCGTTCCTGGAGAAACGACTCGCAGGAGTTAATGCCGAACTTGAGGACGCAACTAAAGACTTAAGCGAATTTTCGTCACGCAATGCGACCCTCGATCCCCAAGACCAAGGCAAAGCGATGCTCGATGCCGCGGCTATGCTGCAGGGACAGCTCATCGCCGCGAAATCGGAGTTGAGCGGCTTACAGCAGATCTATACCAGTGAAAACGTAAGGGTTCGTTCCCTTCAAGCCCACATATTTGAACTGGAGCAGCAGCTCAACACCCTTGGGGGGAAGGGCTATGCTGGGTCCGCTACGCTCGACTCTAATTCGCTTTATCCATCGATCCGGCAATTGCCCGTCCTTGGCCGGCAATATCTCGATTTATATCGGCGTGCGAAAGTAGATGAGACTGTTTTCCAGCTTTTAACTGAGGCCTACGAGATGGCGAAAGTGCAGGAGGCAAAAGAGACTCCAAGTGTGAAAGTGCTGGACGCGGCACGGATTCCCGAGAAACCAAATTGGCCGCCACGCCGATGGATGGTCTTTTTGGGAGGGGTACTCGGGCTTTTGCTTGCCTCATCATGGGTTGTGGCGATCGAGCGTTGGTCCGAAGTTGATTCCAATGAGCCGTACAAGTTGTTCCTCTCGGAAATTTCGAGAGATGCGAGGCGGGATTGGGAAAGGCTTCGAGCGCGCCTAAGTAGATTCATCTCGAAAGGCAGGAACGAGTCGAGTTAGGGTATAGAGCGGCGGCCTCTGCGGATCGCGAGTGCTTGTTTATCTTCATGAAGGCTAAATTCATCCTGGTAAAAAATGCCTTGGCAAACGTCGTTCGTGGGAGCTCTGCGGCGATTGTGGCGATTCTGCTGCCTCCCTTCCTCACTCGTCTCATGTCCGCGGATGCATACGGAGCATGGTGCCTGGTATTGCAGATCAGCGCCTACGTTGGTTATCTCGACTTTGGAATACAGACCGCCGTGGGCCGTTTCGTGGCGCGCGCCAACGAGACGGGCGACACAGAACATAAGGGCAGAATCGTTAACACTTCGCTAGCAGGGTTGAGTGCTGCGGGTCTGTTTGGTCTTTGCGGCATGGCGACAATAGCCTTCCTGATGCCAAACGTCTTTCCACGATTACCTCGTTATCTCATCGCCGATGCCCGAATTGCTTTACTGTTGGTCGGGAGCTCGTTAGCAGTCGGATTGCCGTCATCGGTGTTTAACGGGATTTTCATCGGTCTCCAGCGATATGAGGTTCCGGCGGCGATCATCGGAGGATCACGGATCACGGGTGGCATATTACTTGTCTTTGTAGTCAAGCATGGGGGCGGACTTGCTCGGATGGGCGTGGTGATGGCTGCTGTCAATCTTCTTTCATACGGTCTGCAGTACCTGGCATACCGCAAATTGACTTCGACAGTTCGGCTCAGCACACGCTTGGTTTCTCGACAGGCCGTTCGCGAGATCTTCGACTACTGCCTCAGCCTCAGCATTTGGTCTTTTGCCATGTTGCTCGTCTCCGGGTTGGACGTTCTGCTCGTCGGGTACTATCAATTCGAAGCGGTAGCCTACTACGCCGTTGCAGCTACTCTAATCACATTCTTGGCGGGGTTGCAGAATGCGGTCGTTGGAGTCATGGTTCCGTCTACGGCGGCCCTGCATGCGCGACGGGATTTCGACGGATTGGGGCGAGGGCTTATCACGGCAACGCGATATGGCTTCTTTCTGCTTCTTCTCACAGGACTGCCTCTCCTTCTCGCTGCAAAGGGCGTTCTTACTTTGTGGGTCGGCGCGAGCTATGCAGAGCACGGAGCTCGAATTTTGCGAGTTCTTGTAGCCGCTAACATCATTCGGCTGTCGGCGGCGCCTTATGTGATGACTCTCATTGGGACCGGCCAACAAAGGCTGGTGACCATCACTCCACTTTTGGAGGGATTTTGCAACGTGTTCGCGAGCGTAATTGGCGGATATCTGTTTGGCGCAATGGGAGTGGCGATCGGAACGCTTGTAGGCTCGCTTGCAGGGATGGGGGGCCACTTTGTTTATAATATGCCACGAACCGGCGAAATACAGTTCAGCGTTTCTGATTACCTGCGTGATGGAATGCTTCGACCGGCGATTTGTGCCATACCGCTGATCGCTTGCGCCATCATGTTCAACGGAAACATAGAATTTGCCCCAGCCTTCAGGTATCTAGGCCTCGCTGCCGCGTTAACCGCAACAGTACTGCTGATTTGGCGCTGGGGGCTAGTCGGTTCGGAGCGTGCGAAATTGCGAATGTGGCGACTCGCTGTGCAGGTTTGAACGGATTTAGTCTCGTGATGGGGAGAAAACTGAAACGGTTCTGGCGCAAACCCTTTTTAAACAAGTTGTACGATCTCAGCAATCTATACTACGTGCTGAAGGGCGTCATATTCTATAGGTGGGTTTTTGAGAAATTCGGCACAGGCTCTTACATTCGCAAGCCGGTTCTAATCCTTAGTCCAAATTTCATGAGGATCGGTAGGAATGTTGGGATACGAGATGGTGTCCGGCTAGAAGTAATTCCATCAAGCGGTCGTTGCTCTCCACACCTTGTAATTGAAGACGATACGAATATCGAACAAAACGTACATATTATTTGCCACTGTAACGTTCACATTGGAAACAACGTATCCATTACCGGCAATTGCTCAATTGTTGACGTGACTCATCCATTCACGGATGTATCCAGTCCGGCTAAGATAGGATCGAGAATCGACGATGAGGACTCGTTTGTTGAGATTGGGGAGGGGGCTTTCATCGGTATGGGTGCGGTAATCCTCCCTAATGTCAGGATTGGAAAGCACGCCGTAATTGGTGCGAATTCCGTTGTTAACCGTAGTGTTCCGGATTACTCTGTGGCCGCTGGTGCGCCGGCGATTGTTGTCAAACAGTACGACTTCGAGAAAGAAGCATGGGTGAGAGTTTCATCAAATACAAGTTCCCCAACATTGTAAATTCATGAGTTTCGCTCTGACCCGTTGCCCCCTGTGTGAGGGAGAACATTATGAGCAGATATACGAGGCGAGAGATCGGCATTACGGAATCTCTGGCGTCTATAGGCTTGATCGTTGCGTGAATTGCTCCCTCGTCTTCTTGAATCCTATGTTTTCCGACGAAGAGCTTTCCGCTCTTTACCCCGCGGACTATTATGCCTATCAGGATCACTTTCCCAGGAACACTTGGAAAGACCTAGTTAAGACGATATTGGGCTGTCGCACTGAAACAGTCGACCCTAAGTTCGCGGTTCCAGGCCGAATGCTCGATCTTGGATGCGGTAGTGGTTGGTTCCTGTGCGGCATGCGGGAGAAGGGGTGGGAAACCTATGGTGTAGAAATAAGCTCGGCAGGGGCAGAATTAGGTCGAAAGCAAGCCGGGCTGAACATTTTTGGAGGCACCATTCAGCAGGCCGGTTTTCCCTCCGAGTTTTTTGATTACATTAGGTCAAATCATTCCTTCGAACACGTGTCATGTCCGGGGGAGACGCTTCGAGAGATATATCGTGTGTTGCGACCCCAAGGCAAACTCCTGATCGGCGTACCAAACATCGAAAGTCTGAACGCGAGGATGTTTCGGCACTACTGGTGGTACCTTGGAGCGCCAGTCCATCCTTTCAGTTATTCGGTAGAAACGCTGTCCAAGCTCTTGCAAAAGCATAATTTCTCTATCGAGAAGATTAACTATAATTCAGACTGGTCTGGAATTTTAGGAAGCTTCCAAATATTCCTCAATCGAGATAACGGTAAAAAGTCGACCGAGGGGATGTTTGTGAACAATCCCTTGCTAAAGATTCCCTGCCACTGGGCAGCGAAGCTCGTAGATCGGTTTCGATTGGGGGACGCAATTGAAATTACGGCTGCGAAGGCGAAATCGTAGATACGTTGAGTTCGTCGTTGGATTTGAGGCTGGTGCAAAGGCATCAGTATTTCTCACATTCGGAGAAAAAGGGGAATTCTCCTAAATTCGTCGTTTCGTCTAGTCAATTTTTCCAACGTTGTTATCTTGGCGCCGTCGAACCCGGACAAGGAATAAATGCTGAAGATGATGAGTAGGGTGAGAAACTTTTCTCCGCGCCGGATAAAGGAAGTCTTGGGAATGGTGTGGAGCTCCACCTACGCAGAAGATGGCCTTATGGCAAGACGTCTTGCCGGGTTTTTACATGGCGAGAAGTTTACCGCCGCGTACAATGCTGGGAAATCGACCGGATCGTGGGGAACGACGGAGTTGCGGTGGAGAGTATTTGTAGCATGCTGGGCCGCCGGACATGCGAAACTGCTCCCGGGAGATTTTGTGGAGTGTGGCGTAAACCGAGGTGGAATTTCCCGCGCAGTGATTGAATACACCGACTTCTCCAACCTGGATAAGAAGTTTTATCTGTTAGATACCTATTGCGGAGTTCCTCCCCGGATGAAAAGGTCGGCCGCCGATGTTGTCTTTGATTACTCGGAATGTTACGACGATGTTAGAAAAACATTTTCGCAGTTTCCAAACGTGCGCATCATCCGAGGGGAAGTGCCAGAGACCCTGCCGATCGTAGATTCCGACAAAATAGCGTACCTTTCGATCGATATGAACTGCGTCGAGCCTGAGATCGCAGCAGCAAAATTTTTTTGGGATAAGGTGAGTCCAAGTGGAGTGATAGTGTTAGATGATTATTGCTACTCCGAGGACTATACCCTTCAACACAAGGCGTTTGATGAATTTGCCAAGTCCAGAGGTGCGGAAGTACTTCCGCTTCCTACAGGGCAAGGCTTAATCGTTAAGCCATGAACGTCTTCGGAGTATGTACTGGGGGTTCTATGGTTGCACTGGGGCACATCAGAATTGTTTTGTCGGCGGAGGTTGCGATAGGTTGCGTAGCTAGGCAGATCTGATCTCTATCACGGACGCAGCCATGAGAACAGGAATGAATATTCTGGTGACAGGCGGGGCGGGTTTTATTGGGTCCCACTTGGTGCGGCGAGCGCTGCACGAGGGATGCTCGGTCGCAGTTTTGGACAACTTTAGTCCCCAAGTTCACGCGGGGACACAGGAGTTGCCTCTCGACTTGGTCGATCACGTGGAGATGTACAAGGGAGACGTGAGGGACCGGCGACTAGTTAGCCGAGCTTTGGAGGGCCGAGACGTATTGGTGCACTTCGCTGCCGAAACGGGAACCGGACAGTCCATGTACGAGGTCGCCCGCTATCAAGATGTAAATATCGGTGGTACGGCGACTATCATTGACACTCTGGCAAATAGCAGAAAATCCTGCATCGAGAAGGTCATTTTGGCTTCTTCGCGCGCGATTTATGGTGAAGGGAGATATTGCTGTGCGGAAGACGGTGTCGTCTATCCAGGTCCTCGTCTCCTGGAGGATCTTCGTGCTGGTCGATTCGAGCCGCTTTGTCCCCGTTGCAAACTAACATGTTCTCCCGAAGCGACCGCCGAAGATGCGCCTGCCCAAGCCCTCTCGTTCTATGGCCTCACCAAGTATGTCCAGGAAGAGATGGTACGGATGTTTGGACGTGCATGCGGATTTCCCGTGTACGCTTTGCGGTATCAAAACGTGTACGGCCCAGGTCAGTCGCTTAGTAACCCGTATACGGGTATTCTTGCTATTTTCTCGAGTCTGGCGCGTTCGGGTTCCACAATTCAGGTATTCGAAGATGGACAAGAGAGTCGCGATTTCATTTTTGTCGATGATGCTATCGAGGCTACTTGGCGTTTCGTAACCCGAGAAGAGGATTCAATTGAGAGCTTCAACGTCGGAACCGGAGAGCCAATCAACGTATTGCAAGTAGCGACTGAAATTACAAGGTTCTTCGGAGGCAATTCGCAGGTCTGTATTACAGGGGCGTTTCGTGAGGGTGACATCCGACACAACTTTGCAGATTTATCGAAGGTGCACCACGCAACCGGCTTTACCCCCCGCTTCCGATTCCGAGAAGGTCTTCAGAGATTCTTAGAGTGGGCTACCGAGCAAGGGCAAGTTCCAATGGAGTACGAATCTTCTCTTCGGGAGATGCGTGATCGAGGGCTTCTCAATGGTTAACGAGGTGCCCATCGGAGTTGTGACTGTCACCTTCAATAGCGCCGCTGTGATCCGTGGATTCATGGACTCGCTGCTTAAGCAGAAGCACCGGCCATTCATCTTGTATGCTGTCGACAATGCTTCTTCCGATCAAACGTTGCAGTATCTTGCTGAATACCGAGATCCCAGAGTTGTAACAATTCGCAACTCGGCGAACGTTGGGGTGGCAGAAGGGAACAATGTCGGGATTCGTGCTGCGCTGAAAGACGGTTGCACTTCCGTGCTTCTGATCAACAACGATACGGTCTTTGATTCCAGTCTCTTATCCCAGCTCGAGAGCGGACTACAAACTCCCGCGAGCGATATGGTGGTCCCCAAGATCCTATACTTCGACGCTCCGGAAAAGATTTGGTGCGCCGGGGGATATTTCAGCCGTCTGGATGCGACTTCCCGGCATTTCGGCTATGGCAAAAAGGACGATGGACGATTTGATCAATCGCGCTCAGTACAGTACAGTCCGACTTGTTGCATGCTAGTCAAGGCGGCGGTCTTTGAGCGAATCGGTTTGATGGACGCAAACTATTTTGTCTACTTTGACGACGCGGATTTCTGCTACCGCGCGCGTCGGCAGGGATTTGGTATCTTCTATTTGTCATCGGCCCGTATATGGCATAAAGTGAGTAGTCTCACCGGTGGGGGCGACTCCGACTTCACTCTCCGTTATTACACTCGTAATCAAGTCTACTACGTGTTGAAGCACCTTCCGCGCTGGCAGCTCCTTTACTACTTGCCGTTTTTCCAGGTTCGGATGCTCGCGAAATACTTTCTTTTGTCGCGAAGGTTGACGGCGCTATGGATGGCGGAAAAAGCTTTTTTCGCGGGGGTCTCTCTTTTCTACTCCCGCAGAGTGGCGGATCAGCCGCTCGCTAGCAGTTAAGACCAGGCATCCCATGTTGACCATGAGGCGCCCGGAGCAGCTGCGGAACCTATGACACTGCTCGGAGCAGTTTTCATTCCACTCGCCATAGCTTGTTTCCTACTGCGGCCGTTCTATCTCTTGCCGCTCTTGATTGTCGCGTCGGTCTTTGAAGCGGGATCCGTCGTAAATGGTGTAATTGGAGATTTTGAGTTCGGCATACAGCCGTTTTATCTAATCGAGATCTTTATCGTCCTGAGGCTGGCAATGCTCGGTTTGGGACCATCAAAGTTGCTTCCTCGCGAAGAGAGTCCCATGCGAACCGTTGTCGTTGTGCTGTTTGCATTCTGGCTCTGGTCCGTTTCCTCCGCCTTTGTTATGCCCCATCTGTTTGCAGGGACACTTGTCTCGGTACCCAGGAATGGCGGCGATGCCGAGTTTGCTCCATTGGTCTGGAACCTTAGCAATCTTGTGCAAGCCGGATACCTAACGCTAAATGTCGGTACTGCATTGTATGCACTCCATATTGTGCGAACCCAGCGCGAGAGTGAACAACTCACGAAAGCCCTGTATTGGGCCGCCTTCATTGTCGTTTTCATCGGGTTCCTGCAGTTTGCTGCAGAAAGGGGAGGTTGGGATTTCCCCTACGAGACGTTCAATAGCAATCCAGGGTACGCCATGGGCTTCCAAGAAGATATAGGCTCGGTTCACCGTTTCAACTCCACATTTGTGGAGCCTTCCTTCGCCGGTTCCTACTTGGCTGCGGTTACGTGTGGATTGTTGGCAAGTTTTTTGACCGGAAGGAGGAGCATTGGCGGATTTGTCGCGCTGTTCGGGGTCACAGCGATGTTGTTTCTAACTACCTCCACAACCGGGTTTGCTGCGCTGGCCATAGGTGTCTCCGTGTTACTGGTGTACTTCAATCCTTTCCGTGGGCATAAGAACGCCCGAAGATCTTCCTCTCTCGGTTGGGTAGTCATTTTAGTCGGCTTTACTATCGCGGGATCTATACTGATTTTGACGCCCGACCTTCTGGACGCGGTACTGACTTCGACGGTTGAAAAGGGAGAGAGCCAATCGTTTTGGTTCAGGTTGGCCAATGAGTTTCATTCGATTGAGCTATTGGTTGAGACTTACGGCTTGGGTGTCGGCTTGGGTGGTAATCGATCCTCGGGGCTAATCCCCACGATATTGAGTTCGGTCGGCATAGTCGGAGCCGCATTGTTTACGGCGACGTTATGCAAGATCGGCAAATTATTTCCGGGCAGGTCTGCCCCGAGTTCGATACAGATAGGATTTTGGGCGCTGGTGACGATGATTATTTCTGAGATTGTAGCTGTGCCCGACATCAACCGGCCTGTTTTGTGGGCCCTGCTCACTCTGGTTCTGAGCCAGTTAAACGTATATCTCGATCTGCGCGCACGTTTGAGGCCGGCTCAATTGGGCAGAATGTTGCCCGGCCGCCCGCCTCTGCGAGGGTCTCCGAGGGTTGTTGCCGCGAATTGATGCCCTGCTATTGTCGACGGTACGAAGCTGATGATGTCTCTTGCGATGCCAATTGTGGTTAACACGCGCGTTCTTAGCTCTTCGCTTACGGGTACCCTGCGGTACTCGAGGGAACTCCTGGCGCGTTGGAATGGGCAAGCCGAGACGGTATCCCCCGGAAGGTGTGCGCGCGGCCTGTCTGGACACGCTTGGGAGCAATTGGTGCTCCCACGAAGGCTACAGGGCAGGCTGCTGTTTAGTCCATCAAATACTGGGCCTCTGGCAGTCGAAAATCAGGTCGTAACCATGCACGACATGGCCGTTTTCGACTGCGCCGCCGCCTTCAGTGCGCGGTTCGAGGCCTGGTACAAGATTCTGTTGCCACAACTCGCGCGCCGAGTGCGAGGAATCATTACAGTCTCAACTTTTGTGAAAGAGCGAATCTTGGCTCACACTAACGTCAGCCCAGCCAAGATTACAGTGATTCCCAACGGAGTGTCTCCCCAATTCAGCCCGGCCGCTGTTTCGGACTTGGATTTCACCGTCGCGACGCTGAAACTGCCGTCGCGTGAATATATACTGGCTGTTGGCTCCGCAGACCCTCGAAAAAACTTGACCCGTTTGTTTCAAGCCTGGAGTCGAGTACAAAACAGTGTGTCCGAAGAGATTTGGTTAGTTGTTGTGGGAGCGGGTAACTCGCGAGTCTTTCGCGACACTTCTCTTGAACCGCTCCCGGCAAGGGTTTTACTCCTAGGGCATGTGGAGGATTACATCCTGCCCACGCTATATGCCGGCGCACTTGCGTTGGCCTACGTCTCCCTCTACGAAGGATTTGGGCTGCCGCTACTGGAGGCGATGGCGAGCGGTACAGCAGTTCTCGCCGGAGATCGCTCCTCGCTGCCAGAAGTAGTCGGCGACGCTGGGCTCTTGATAGACCCTTTCGATGTCGGGGACATAGAGCAGGGGATGCGACGAATCGTTGAAGACTCCGACCTCAGATCCGATCTGCGGCGACGGGGGATAGCACGGGCGAAGCAGTTCTCTTGGGACGAAGCGGCTCGAAGGACCTGGGATGTTCTTCAAACAGCAGCTCAGGCGAATTAATCGTAAGGCGTATGTACTTAACCAGCTGTGATGATAGCCGGAGTATTCGATGAGGGGGTTTTCAAGAGAACAATTGATCGAGGTGGAGTTTTGGAGGACTTCGCTGACGGAAGGCCCGGATTCCGACGCGGTTGACAACGTCCTTCACAAGTGCGCTGAAGCAAGAATTCTCCTGAGAGAACTCAGGATGCATGTCGGTTTGTTTGAACAAGCCTCGATAGTGCTTGAGCTTGGTGCCGGGCAGGCATGGGGCTCGGCGCTGGTAAAACGTGAATTTCCCCACCTGGTAACCTACGCCTCGGACATCAGTCCGGATGCAGTCCGTTCAGTCGCCAAATGGGAGCGAATATTTTCTAGCAAAGTCGACCATGTTTTTTCCTGTCCGAGCAATAAAATACCGTTAGAAGACGAGTCAGTCGATCTCGTGTTCTGTTTCCAGGCAGCACACCACTTCCGCGCACATCGGACGACGCTTTTGGAAATCGGACGTGTGCTGAAAAGAAAGGGCGTGTGCCTCTACTTGCAAGAACCGTGCTGTCCACGGTTTTGGTATCCCGTGGCATATTGGCGCGTAAACCGCAAGAGGCCGGAAGTCCCGGAGGATGTCATAGTTCATCGAAAATTGGTAGCCATCGCCGAGGAGGTAGGGTTCTCGGCTTCTTACAATCTTGTGCCCCATACAATGAACAGGGGACCGGTTGAAACGCTCTACTACGCTCTATTGGGCAAGGCCAAACCCTTGCAGTATTTCTTGCCTTGCAGTGCTGATTTCATCTTTTTCAAGAAGTGAGCATCAGGGGACAGTGAAGACTGCAATCATTCATGATTGGCTGGTGACGTACGGAGGCGCTGACCGCGTGCTTGAGCAGATCCTTGTCTGCTTCCCCGAGGCGGATTTGTTCAGCCTCGTGGATTTCCTGCCAGCGAACGAACGTGGATTCATTCTCGATAAGGCAGCACAAACTTCTTTTTTTCAACATCTCCCGCTCGCTCGTCAAGCATTCCGTAAGTACTTTGCTCTCATGCCTTTGGCGGTGGAGCAATTCGACCTGTCGGCGTACGAGTTGGTCATTTCGAGTAGCCACTCTATTGCCAAGGGAGTGATTACGGGTCCGGATCAACTGCATATCTGCTACTGCCACTCTCCCATGCGCTACGTGTGGGATCTGCAACACCAGTATCTGCGAGAAGCCGGGCTGGACAAAGGTCCGATCAGTTGGCTCACAAGGTGGCTCCTGCACAAGGCTCGAATGTGGGACCTTCGAACGGCCAATGGTGTAGACGAATTCGTTGCGAACTCTCATTACATCGCACGGCGAATCTGGAAAACCTATCGCCGGGAAGCCACGGTAATCTATCCTCCAGTAGATATCAACTCGCTGTCAGTCAAAGAGGACAAAGACGATTTCTACCTGACTGTCTCTCGATTTGTGCCCTATAAGAAAGTGAATTTGATTGTGGAAGCGTTTAGCAGGATGCCCGACAAGAAATTAGTTGTGATTGGAGACGGTGCACAATTAAAAGCCTTCAAAGCTAAGGCGTCGAAAAATGTCACGATGTTGGGTTTTCAAAGTTCGGAAGTCGTGCACGACTACATGCGACGCGCGCAAGGTTTCGTATTTGCCGCCGAAGAGGATTTTGGCATTTGTGTTGTCGAGGCCCAGGCTTGCGGCACACCAGTAATTGTTTTCGGAAAGGGCGGAGTGTTGGAGTCTGTGCATGACCTTTCTGCGGAAGAGCCAACCGGAATATTTTTTAAAGAACAAACCCCCGAGGCCATCATAAATGCCGTTCGCCTTTTCGAGGGCGAAAGAGGACAATTCGATGCGGGCGCATGCCGGAGAAGCGCAGAAAGGTTCTCACGTGAACGTTTTCAACGGGAGTTTCGGGAGTTCTGTGAACGTGCAATGAAGAGTTCAAACCGAGATAAGGCCCTAACTAGTAGCGATCTGTTTTCAGATGTTGCTGCACAAGTCTCACGGATGTGATCTTCTCTTCCTGCGGTAGTTATGAATTATACGAATCTGCTTTCAACTAACATCGAATCCAGCGACGATCGCGAATGCCTCATCTTTTCGCGGAATTGGAGTAGCTTTGCCCAGCGGGGCATGAAGCGAGGCATGGACGTGGTTGGGTCGGCTCTCCTTCTGCTCATTCTATCCCCGCTCCTGCTGGTGATAGCTATTCTGGTTAAACTCTCCTCTCACGGGCCGATCTTCTACCGATGGTATGTGGCGGGTGAAGGGGGGCATCCTTTCATGAGCTACAAGTTCCGTTCCATGTACGCCAATGCTGATCAGATCAAGGCCCAGCTGGCGCATCTAAATGAAATGCGCGGACCCGCATTCAAGATAACGGGGGATCCGAGGATTACACTTTTGGGAAGGTGGATCCGGCGGTACAGTCTGGATGAGCTTCCGCAGCTTTACAGTGTTTTAAAAGGCGATATGGCTCTGGTGGGTCCTCGCCCGCCGCTAGTCAATGAATATGAGTTCTTTACCCCGTATCAGAAACAAAAGATGTCTGTGCGTCCCGGACTAACATGTCTATGGCAGGTTAACGGTCGAAATCGAATTAGCGATTATGATGATTGGGTGCGTCTCGATTTGGAATACATAAGAACTTGGTCTCTTTGGCTGGACGTCGAGATTCTGCTCAAGACGGCCAGGGAAGTCTTGCGCGGCTCAGGTAAGTAGTTAACGGGACACTCGCCCATAAGGGCACATCGGGAGACTTTAGATTTGAAAAACGGACGGCTGCCTGGAATCACGCAGGAAAAGGAACTTGCGAGCCCTGACAAATACCTTCGTGGGGTCGTAGATGTTTTGGAACAACTTCCCGTGTCCGTGATCGACGACGTTGTCGACCGATTGTGGCAAGCGTATAGGCAGGAGCGTACAGTTTACCTATTTGGTAATGGTGGAAGCGCCGCTCTTGCTTCGCACGCTGCCTGCGATCTGGGCAAAGGTACGACCAGTCCGGGGAAGAAGCCATTTCGCGTTGTGTCTTTGACGGATAACGTCTCCCTCATCACAGCCTGGGCAAATGACACGAGCTATGAAAACATCTTCGCCGCCCAACTCCGTCCGTTCATCGAGGGGGGAGATATTGCCTTCGCAATCAGTGGAAGCGGGAATTCACCTAACGTGCTTAATGGATTGCGCGCCGCACAAGAAGTTGGCGCTTCTACCATTGGCCTCACGGGCTTTGATGGCGGGAAGATGAAGGCTATGTGTGATGTATGCATTACGGCACCTTCCGAGAACATGCAACACATTGAGGATTCGCACCTTTGCATAATGCATGCGGTCTTTCTCGCTTTTCGCCAATGCGCGCTCAGCGTGAGCAAACCCCGAGCTCGGGGAGTACCCGCTTAGGTAATCACTTTCCAGGGCTAAGAGCTCAGGTGCACTAAATTCCAGCATTTCGCCTTCGACCTTGAAAGTATATCTGCAATTCGGCGATTGGTCAGTTGCGTTCCCGATGCTGCTTCGCGGATGAGCGGACGCGTTGCCGTTAACGAGTTGCATCTTCTCATCTTTCCGGGCTGTGTTTCGGCTCGCCAGAAGCGCTAAGAGCGGATGGATATTTGAAGAAACAGAGACTTCAACACTGGATTCTGGCTGGTGATATCACGTGGGCGTTTGTCGCTCTCCCCTTGGCGTACGTGATGCGGTACGGCTTTACCTGGTATGGTCCGACCGACGGTACCTTCTTTACGTTTGTTCCGCCGCTGCTTGTCGCCGTCGCTATTTGGGCGCTGATCTTTTCGTCGATGAAATTGGACGGGTTTCGCCGTGGCTGGGATTTACCCGCCACTCTTTCTCAGCTGTTTCTTGCATTGTGCCTGCTGATGGCTGTTTTGATGGCAGGCGCCTATCTGGTTCGGATATTCCTTTCGCGATTGACTCTGTGTTATTTCGGTTTTCTGCTCTTTGCTGGTTTCCTATCTATCCGGTGTGCCGCACACGCGATCTTGGGTTCAAGATACCTGGCAAGAGCTGTGCGACGGGTTCTAATTGTTGGAAATGGACCTGTGGCCCGCGAGATGGCCGCAAAAATCGAAGGCCATCCTGAGATGCTCTGCCAAGTCGTTGGGTTTCTCTGTTCCTCTGACACCTCATTTGACACCCGGTTGCCTGCTGCTGCGGCCCAAGCGAGAGTGATGCAGACGCTTGGCGTGATTGACCTGATTCGAGAGCAACGAATCGATGAAGTCATCATTACGCTCTCCAAACCTGGAAGTCCGGAAGTAATGAATCTCGCGGCTCGTTGCCGGCGCGAAGGCATCGGCGTCAGCGTTGTGCCACATCCTTACGAACTCTACCTATCCAGGCCACAGCTGCTCGACCTCGGGGGCTTGCCAATCTTGCAGTTACGTGAAGGGAGGGCGAGGTTCGCAAACAGTGCTGTCAAGCGTACTCTTGACATAGTCTTTGGTTTTTGTCTGTCGTTGATCTCGATTCCCTTTGTAGCGGTTGGTGCGATTGGGTTGGTCACCAAGAAGGGGGGGGCTTTTACTCGTGAGCAGCGTTGCGGGCAGTTCGGCAAGCACTTCTGGATGTACCGTTTGAACTCCGATCGCGATTGTGACCAATTGTCCCGCTTCGAAATCATTTTGCAACAGCTTAGTATCACAGAAATGCCGCAATTCTTGAATGTCTTACTCGGCAATATGAGTCTAGTTGGTCCACGACCCGAATCGCCGGAGCGGGTCAAGCATTATTCCGACTGGCAGTGTCAGCGGTTGAATGTTAAGCCCGGAATGTCTGGATTAGCTCAAGTTTGCGGATTGAGAGACGAGCATTCGTCTGAGGAGAAAGCTCGGTTTGACTTGCAATACATGATGCAATCGTCACTATTCTTCGACATCTCGTTGATTTTACAGACGGGATGGACTTTAATAGGTAGGCTATTGCAGCCGAACAAATTAGGTTCACGAAAAGAAAAGATAGGTTTAGGCGCTGCAGATTTCATAATTGAAGGGACCTTGCCGAGTGCTCATAGTTCGCAGTCCAGTGCGGATTAGCTTTGGAGGTGGAGGAACCGATCTGCCTTCTTATTACGAGCAATTTGGCGGCGTGGTATTGAGCGCCGCTATCAACAAATACTTCTACACGATCCTTGGCGCTCGAAGTGATGGTCGGGTTCAGGTTATTTCTTCCGATCTCAGAGTATTCGAAAATTGGCAGGATATCGCGAATATGCCTGTTAGTAACAGCGAATTGGAAATCCCTCTCGCTGTGCTCAAGGAACTGGGTTCGAAGGTGTCCGTGGATTTGTTCCTCGCATCGGAAATCCCCCCCGGCACAGGTTTAGGGTCTTCGGCCAGCGTGTGCGTAAACATCCTTCAGACGCTTACTACCTATTTACATGCGCCTCTCTCGAAGTACGAACTTGCTGAGCGCGCGTTCCATATTGCAAGGAACGTTCTAGGAAAACACGTCGGCAAACAAGATGAGTACGCAGCGGCGTTTGGCGGACTCAATTTCTTATCTTTTAATCAAGATGGCAGCACCCGGGTGGAGGCCATGGATTTGGGCGCCGACGTCCTACAAGAGTTCCAGTCTAACCTGATGTTATTTTTTACAGGTGCTGCCCACCACTCGTGGACGATTTTGCAAGAACAGGAGGACTCAACACGAGCGCGGACCGGTTCCACATTAGAAGCTCTCCACGACGTGAAGGCTTTGGGAGTTCGGATGCGTGAAGCGTTGCAGCGAGCCCAACTTCAAATCTTTGGCGAACTCCTGCACTTAGAGTGGGAAGCGAAGAGGCGCGTGTCCGAGAAGGTTTCCACGCCCAAAATCGACCAACTCTACGCATGCGCCCGGAAACACGGGGCAATGGGGGGCAAGATCACCGGGGCTGGAGGTGGGGGCTTTCTGTTGCTTTACTGCGAGGGGCGTCACCGCGATGCAGTGCGAAAAGCCCTAAGGGAAGAAGGCGTGCACGAAATGGCCTTTTCTTTTGACATGCAAGGAGCGCAAGTGGTTGTGAACGATCCTTTTATCGACAGCGACGAGCGGGGCGGCTCGCGTTGGACGTTTGTCCCTGCAGTCGCACACGCGCGATGATGAAGAAGACTAGGTTTTTGCTCTATTGCTCCGGGACGGGGAACTCAACTTGAAGGCTTTCCTGTTGGCGGCCGGTCACGGTACAAGATTACGGCCCTTAACCGATAAAATCCCCAAGTGCTTACTGCCTATTCGTGGCGTGCCGATATTGCAGATCTGGCTGGAGACCTGTAACCATTTTGGCATCGACGAAGTACTCATTAATATTCACGCCCATGCTGGGGCGGTCCGCGAATTCTTGCGGAATTATCCGCACAGTGGCAAGGTGCGAGTGGTCGAAGAAAAAAAACTGTTGGGCAGCGCTGGCACTTTGCTAAAAAACCGTGAGTGGGTTGGCTCCGAGGATTTGTTTTGGGTCTTTTATGTGGATGTGTTGAACCGGGTCGATCTTTCTGCGATGCTGCGAATGCACCAAGCCAGGAGACCAGCGGCCACAGTCGGCGCCTATCGCGTTCCAGACCCCAGTCGTTGCGGGATTCTCGATGTAGGCGAGGACGGTACGGTGGTCGCTTTCGTGGAAAAGCCGATTCGGCCATGTGGTAATCTGGCGTTCTCGGGATTGTTGCTTGGAACTCAGACACTGCTGGACGCCATTCCACTGAAGCAACCCGCCGATTTAGGCTTTGACGTTCTTCCACACTTGGCGGGTAAGATGATTGCTTATCCCATATCAACCTATTTGCTGGATATCGGTACGAAGGACAATTACGAAAGAGCACAGCGCACATGGCCCAGCTTGCTTCGTCATAAGGAAAGTTGAATGATCGAAGGAATAGTTTTTGACATGGACGGTGTTCTCATCGACAGCCATCCGGTTCATCGGATCGCTTGGAGTAAATTTCTCGCCACAGTGGGAAAGAGCGTCAGTGATGAGGGGCTTGGCTTCATCTTGGCAGGGAGGCGACGCGAGGAGATATTGAGACATTTTCTCGGGGACCTTCCTGCATTCAAGATTGCGGAGTACGGGCATCAAAAAGACTTATTCTTTGAAGAAAACTTTCAAGATGTCAAGTTAGTTCCTGGAGTGCATGACTTCTTGCTCACCATGGAGACCGCAGGAGTGGAGGCTGGGATCGCGACTTCCGCAAGTTCTGCCAGAACGTGGGGAACTCTCCGTCGGTTGGAGTTGGACCAGAAGTTCACGGCGGTTGTTACGGGAGACGATGTCGACGCTGGCAAACCAGATCCTGCAGTTTATAACCTTGCGGCGCAGCGCATGAATCTGTCCCCGAACAAATTGCTCGTGCTAGAAGATGCCCCTTGCGGAGTCCAGGCAGCCAAGTCAGCCGGGATGCGCTGTGTTGGAGTAAGCACGAATGGACGGGCGGAAATGCTGCGTCAATGTGGCGCGGAGTTCGTAATTCCCAATTTCCTAGATCTCTCTGTTGAAACACTGTTGCTCCTAGCATCCGGGTAGTCAGAGACTGACATTTTGTCTTTTGGGTCGGTCTTCGTCCAACTCATTCAATAGTTCGTTTGCAGCCGAATTGCGGCTATAGTTGATCGGGATCGAGGCGCGAGCGCGGTCTTAGATTCTGAGATACGATTCGAAAAGGAGACATGACGGAACAACAAGTTCTCGATGCACGGGGGGTATTCGAATCTGAGGAGCAGATACCTCCCCGTCGCGATGACAGGAGAGAGTATCCGCTCCAGTTGTTGCTAAGCATCACGGCATTAATGTGTTCCAGCCTGGAGTTGGAACTTCTGCAGAGGCTTGACGGCATGAGAAAGTACATGACGCTGAGCGAAATTTTTTGGGATGCAACTATCGCGCTACTGGTTGTGTACGGAGTCATCATCGGCTGGTGGCTGTGCATCTTGCTTACTGCAAGGATTGCCGACCTTGTCCCGCGGACTGCGAGGTATAGCAGGTTTGTCGTCTGGTACGTTGGGTTAGCCGTTCCTGTTTCGTGGCTTGCCTTTGTTTTATGCAACGCCGTGCGTCTATGGGTTTACCCGCAATGGCATCCGGGGTTTCCGGGGGTGCTATCGTTGAGCCTAATTGCGGTTATGGCTTGCATGGCTGGCTTGTGGATGACCCAACTGCCGGTACTGCGAAATTTTTGCCGCACTCGGCTGGCCCCAATAGGAGGGTTTCACATTATTTTGGCGGCCGCAGTTGTCATCGCACTTTACGCTCACGGTGGGTACACTTTTCATGATTTTGCTCGTCCGGGAAAAGGCACTGCACCCTCAGACCTACCGGACATTTACCTTATCACGATCGATGCGTTAAGGGCGGACGACATGTCACTCTATGGCTACGGGCGCCCAACCAGTCCGAATCTTGAACTCTTTGCGCAGCGTGGTTTTACTTTCGATTATTTCTTCGCCAATTCGAACTTCACAGCGACGGCTACGACGTCGATTGAAACGGGAAAGTTGCCGTGGACGCACAGGGTTTTTCATCAGGGAGGATTTTTGCGTGGCGAGGCCCAGCAAGAAAACTTGGCGACCTTGTTGCAGCAACGCGGATATTACACCGCTACGATCTCGTCCAACTATCTCGCGAGTCCAGTTCACCATAGGACGCAAGCCAGCTATGACGCCGCCGAATATAATGTGCCCGAGAATGTCTCCGGCATGTGGTTGCGTCATACTAACTTTATCGGCTTCGATACTCTATATACGCTGTCTGGTCCGCTGCTCAAACCCCTGACTCTCCTGTTGCGTTATGTGGACTCCTTTCTTTGGAGTAAAAGGTATGCCAGCCCTGCCGAGCCGGTTTTTGACAGCGCTCGACGTGTAATTCAGCGGCAAGATATTACTCAGCCGCGTTTCGTGTGGGCGCACGTACTGCCGCCTCACGATCCCTATGTGCCTCCGCTACCTTATCAAGGGCATTTCCTGCATGGCGACAAGCTAACTCGCAACTACGATTTTATTGGACTTCGCACTGACGCGCCACCATCCGGTGTTTCGGTCGCCGAATTGCGCGCTCGCTACGATGAGAACATCTCCTACGTGGACGGCGTGGTTGGTGGCTTTCTTGAGTGGCTCGATCGCACCGGCCGCTTCGATCGCTCGATAATCATCGTCTCAGCGGATCATGGCGAATCCTTCGAGCACAATTGGCTCACGCATGGAGGCCCGTATTTGTTCAACGGTGTGATCCGCATCCCGTTGATCATCCACGTGCCTGGTCAAAAACAAGGTTCTCGAATTAGCCAAGCTGCCGAGCAGATAGATTTGGTGCCTACGATTCTTGAACTAATCGGCGGACAAGCCCCGACCTGGGCTGAGGGCACTTCACTCAAACCGGCGTTGGAGGGCAAGGAAGTTCCGCAGAGATTGCTTTTTAGTATGAACTTGGAGCCAAACAGTACGTTCGAGTCGGTCACGCAGGGAACGGTGGCGGCCATCGATAACGATTTCAAGTACATCGATCGATTGGGCACTCAAGAACGCGGGCTTTATCGATACAGAACCGATCCACACGAAGAGCAGAATCTCGTCGACTCCGAACCTGTCGTCGCAGCACGCATGAAAGCTTGGCTTGCGAACGAAGTCGAAGAGGTCAATAGCCGAGTTATTCCCAAGCCCTGACGTTGTGGTGCCCCCACAAACAGTGAAATGACGCGAAGACTGCGATTGTCTCTTGATGCGTGGCGGCGGCTGGCACCTAAGGTCGATCGTGACCGGAGTCAGTTAAGATCGCGCAGCAGTCTTGCCTATTGGATGAGCGGCGTTGTTCACTCGTTTTTATTTCGATTGCAAAATGCAAGCCATGCGGGTGCGTTGAAGGCGGCTGTTCCGCTCCCGCCAATTTTTGTGCTTGGTTTTTGGCGTTCGGGTACGACGCTATTGCACGAACTCTTATGCCAAGACCCGCAGTTCGGGTTCCCGAGCACTTACGCGTGTATGAACCCCTCTCATTTTTTAATTACCGAGACTTGGGTTTCGCAGCGCAAAGTGCGGGAGCAGACAACTCGCCCGATGGACAGTATGTCGTACTCATGGGCTTCTCCGCAGGAAGATGAGTTTGCGCTTTTTGCTCTCGGCGCGCCCTCGCCTTATGAGTCGTTAATTGTTCCGTCTCTCATGCGCGAACCCAAGGCCCTAGTAGATCTCCGTCAGCACAGCTCAGCTGAGCAGAAGGTTTGGGGAGAGGCGCTCCGGCGCTTCTTGCTCCTGCTGACCGTCCAACAAGGTAAAACGATGGTCTTCAAATCTCCTCCGCACGGATTCAAGCTGCCACTGCTGCTGTCGATGTTTCCGCAGGCTCGGTACATAATTATCGAAAGAAATCCGTACGAAGTATTTGTTTCAAATCTCAAACTTTGGCGGACTCTGCTTAATCTATATGCCGTGGAATCCTCGTTCTCGGATGAGATTGAACAATTTGTGCTGGCAGCGTACCTTATGCACGAAGAAGCTATTGCGGAGGGGACGAGTAGGACGGTGGCGAATCGCTTCGCCCGTGTTCGCTACGAAGATTTAACGACTGACCCGATAGGACAAATGGAGCGGCTATATCGGGAATTGGAGTTAAGCAACTTCGACCGTGTGCGGGCATCTTTGGAAAAATATGTAGCCGGTGCCGCTGGCTACGCACGCAATCATTTCGCGCTCTCCCCAATGCAAAAGGAACGCGTCGAAGACTCGTGGGGTTCCGTCATCAAGGCAAAAGGTTACTCTTGGCCGGACCAGTACTTGAGCTTGGCTAGTTAGGTAAATCCTGCAGGAGCCCTTGACTATACTCGGGTCAGGCCATCGGTTCTTCCGGCTCCGCTCCGCGCAACCTGCGATAGAGTTTTGAGAGACTCTTGCGAACGTGGTTCGCAAATATCATCCACATGGCCCAGAGAGCTGCTAGGGCGGGCATTAGCAGCTGGAACAGGGTTCCGCCGCTCGGATCCCCGTAGGCGTGTGCCGGTATTGCCGCTAACAGAAAGAGCATCACGACCACTGCAAGGTCGCGTCGATTCATTTACTTGGCCCCCAGAATTTTTTTCAACTTAGTATGCCGGTTGTCGCAATCTTTGTCAAACAAGAAACCCATTAGTCCACATGGGTGGCAACGCTTTTCCAGAACGACGCCACTCATGGCGAGCCGGGTGAGAAAGTACAACCTCCAAGAACCTCCAGATCCTAGACAATGATGCGTCGGTATGATTTTGAAGGACCGTGCCATCGCCCGCGGTGGTAATCTCATACTGCATCAGTCATCACTTTGCACAATACTCCCCTGAGGATAAAAAGCCGTTCCCCGTTTTCCCTCCTGAGTTGTACACGGGATATCCTTGAGACTGCGCGCCAGGCGCAGTCGTGATCAACGTGAGCGGTGCGAGTATCTGCAACCCCCCGGCTTTTCATTTTCAATTCTCCCGCCACAAGCAATAAGCACAACCATGGATCCCTTACGGACTCCAATCAAGGTATTCGTGTCTTCACCGACCGGAAAGCAGTTGTTGAACGGATTGATAAGCAGGCTTTGGCGCGCCGAGCGTAATGTTGCCGTTGCTCGATTGGTTAACTTGGTATAAGCCCATTTGTGTAAAAAAGGCACCTCCCTGCAAGTATGGCTCGTCCAGAAGTTCGTAGATCATCACCATTTGATACGGGTAGACGGACGGCCAACTTAAAGAGAATTCCAGTAGAGGGGGGAGGTAGCCTTCTTCCCATGCAATGTTTGTCGCAACCGAATTCGATGGTAGCACTGGCCAGTAGTTATTCTCAGTGACCCACAGCGGTTTGCTGCTTGTCAAGGACTCCAACCGGTTAATAAGGTTAAAGTACCTAGGTTGCAAGGGACAAGGGAGACTTTGTCCCGGACAAGTAACTTCTCCCATTGCCGGTTGGCCTGTCGTAGCCGCATTCGCATACCAATGAATTCCGAGAATGTCGTACGGGATGGCATCGTTCTCAAGCAGCTCAATAAATCCTGTATGAATCCAACCAAAGTTAACAATGCGAAGGCAACCGGGATCGGCCGCGCGTGCCCCATCGGCTAAACCGTGGAGGATAGCCTCAGAAATCGCCAGTCGTGAAGGGTCGTACTCGTTCATAGTATCGCCGTTGTAGGCGGGACTAAGGATGCTGTAGACATCTTCTTCATTGGAGATTTCCCAAACATGTATCGAGGTCTTATAGCGCCGTACGATGTTGAATGCGCCTGAATACGACTCACTATACAGCTGAGCGAGTGTGTCGGTATTTCGGTTGACAACAGGGATAAGTACCGGAAGCAGCTGTATTCCGCCCGCTTGGGCCTTGCTCAGCAGCAAATCCATCTGAGAGTAATCCCCTCCTGAGCCAGGGGCGGGAGTAGTGACCCGATACCACGTTAAATTTGCATTTTGAACGAGACTAATCTGCGTGGCGAAATCTACTCCACCGGTGTTGAAATACGCCTGCCCGGAAAAAGGGTGTCCGTTAAGCCCGAAATTCAATTTGTCGGCGGAGCCGGCGTAACAAGCAAAACGTTTGCGATATTCGGCGCTCATGAGGAATTGATAGATTGTCCCCCGCCTGTCGTTCGTCAGATTAAGATAATTTGTGTAATATTGCAGACCTCCTTGGTCAGGAGCCCTCCGGAGAAGGTGCTCGTACAGTGCTGTTACGAAAGCTCCGTTCTCTGCGATCGATGGATTCGATTGCTGATATTCCGGACTCTCAAAGAAACTCAAGGTCGTCTGCGACTCGAAAACGCGATCACAGACGCTAAAATCGGAGCCCGAGGTGTTTGCGCACATATTCAGTTGATTTGTAGTCATGTAGTTCGTCCACCAATCCCACCCCGCACCGTCGGGAGATCGGTCGAGAATGTCCTGGTAGGTCTGAGTGACGAACGACGGCATTGGGTCAACAGACTCCGTGCCATTACAGATTGGGTCAACGGCT